>FWWL01001830.1_pt1 | contig 48002 bp, 44 predicted proteins | sample 2228331 | NCBI WGS metagenome assembly FWWL01 (sample SAMEA103939775, study PRJEB20133) | metagenome | reverse complement strand
TTCAGCGTGCCACCCTTGCCGCTCGTCTCGCTCGATTCCAATACCCAGCCATCCTGCACACCAATGGATTGGAAAGTCTTCACCTCCAGGATCGTGTAAGTCTGGCCTGTCGTGTACGGCAAACCGTCAAGCGGGTTGTCTGCCTCATCCATAATGCTCGCCGAGTCAGGGATGTCCAGCCGCAGCATACCACTTCCTGTACCAGTACTGACCGTCACCGTGTAAACCGAGGAGGATGGGCCACCGCTTACGTCAGTCACGGCAGCACCGTTGAGGCTACCAGCAATAACTACAGTGAAGTCATCGTTACCCACATCCTTCACTGCTTCCGAAAAGATAACAGTGAACCGCACACTGGCCGCATTGATTGGGCTTGGATCAGCACGGGTGATGGAAATCACAAATGGAGGCCTGTCTATGGTATATTCTTCCCCTGCCGTGTAGGGCAGGCCAGCCAGTGGATTGCCTGCCAGGTCAGTGACGGCGGCGGATGCAGGAATATCTAACCGCAGCGTACCATCTCCAATGCCGGTATCCACCGTAACGGTATATACTATATTATCTCCACTACTGACTTGAAGAATCTGCGTTTCTGTCACCGTAGCCGTCAAAAGGAAATCACTCACATCCACGCCGGCTATTGGCTCTGAGAACTCGACGCGGAAGCGCACGCTCGTCGCGCTGGTCGGGCTTGGGTCCAGGCGGGTAATCGAGGTGACTTCAGGAGGTGTCCTGTCAATCGTATAGTCTTCGTCACCTGTCCAACCGCCGGAGATGGGATTGCCTGCCAGGTCCTGGATGTCCGTTCCGCTATCGTTCAGATCCAGGCCCAACGTGCCCTCGCCCTCCCCTGTCAAAATAGTGACAAAATAAACAATCGCCGGACCTTCACTCACACTTTCGATACTGGCGCCGGTGATCTCACCACTCACACGCAAAGTGAAATCGCCCTCGTCCACGCCGGTCACCGGCTCGGAGAATCGGACTGCGAAGCGTACACTCGTGGCGTTAGTCGGATTTGGATCGGCACGAGTAATCGAGACCACCCCAGGATGATTCATGTCGGGCGGTGCCTCGTAAGCTCCCATATCTACCACGGCATTACCATCCTTGTTTCCATCCTGCACGCGAGAATTGCCATCCAGATCGGTTGCCTCGCTAATAGCACTGGTATTGCCGGTATCTATGGCCGGTGAGCCTTCTCCCAAATGTAGATCGCCGTTTTCGCGATCCACGAACAAGGGGTCGGCATCCAGATTGCCTTCACCCTCATAGCCACCCGCGATGAGGCTATAAGACATAGTGGGGGTGCCAAAGTAGTTATAAAGCTCTGGAGAGTCTGGAGCCTCATTGCCCCAGAGAATGGAATTCTCAATGGTAGGATTGCTCTGGTAGTTAGCCAGTGCCCCGCCCTGGCTGCCGGCTTGATTATTGCTAAAGGTAACATTGATGAGATGCATATCACTGCCGTTTTGACTGTATATGCCACCGCCTTCGCTACTCGCGTGATTATCCACGAACAACACATTCTTCAGGACGGGAGCGCTGCTAGTGTCGTTAAATATGCCTCCTCCCTTGACTGCGGTATTCCCCCGGAAAATGGTGTTCCGTATTTCTGGGCTGCTGGACACATTGTTATAGACTGCTCCCCCGCCTGTCGGGCCCGCCTCATTATCCTCGAAAACAACCCACTCCAAAGTAGGAGAACTCTGGTTACGGTTTGCCATTCCCCCTCCGCCCAACTCAGCCCGGTTGGACCGAAAGACCACATTGGTCAGGACTGGACTGCTAGAATCGCCGTTATAGATACCGCCACCCAGTTTACTGGCAAAATTGCCGCGAAAGATCAGATTCGACAGCCTCGGGCTACTGTTCTCTTGATTGTATAGCCCACCGCCATAGAAATCATAGGGATAAGCGCCACTAAAATTGGCTTGCCCGGCAGTGATAATGAAACCGTCCAGCACTGCTGTATTATCTACATTGCTGGCCGTAACGACGTGATAGGCATTTTCACCCCGGATGTCGTCCCACGTTTCGGCAATGAAGTTGCCGTCGTCGTTGACGTCGTTGCGGTCAATGTCGCCGCTGAGGATGGTTAGATTGGTTTGCCAATTGCGCTGGTCGCGACTGGTCTCGGTACCGGCAAAGCCGCCGTAGAGGGCCACGCCGTTTTTCAGAGCAAAGGAGGCAGTGCGCTCGCCTTCTCCACCCGGGTAATACACGCCGGCCTTGATCCAGATCTCGTCGCCGCTCTCAGCCTGCGCCAACGCGGTTTGTAACGTACAGGCATTTTCCCAAGATGAGCAATCCTCCTCGCCCTGCGCCTCTGGCGCGACATAGAGCACAGAACCTTGCGCTTGGACAGAATGAACGCCAAGTAGGAGAAAGGCCAGCATCCAGATACAAACTATCCAGCTCCGCGTCCACCGCTTTCTGACAAGTGTGTTCGCGAACATCTTCGACTCCTTTCAAAAACTTTTACCGGAAAGACCCTTTTAATTATCCCATAAACTCCCCTCTCTTAACCTACCAAAAATGTAGGCCTGCTTACCACTGAAGAAGTCGCAGGTTACTCGTCTTCTAAATAGTAGGTCATCCGTTGCAACCCAATGGCCGGATCAATGTACTGGACGCGCACGCCGGGCGGGACAGACAAGCTGATAGGGGCATAATTCAGAATGGCGCGCACGCCCGCTTCGACCAGTTGATCGGCTACTTCCTGGGCCGCCGAGGCCGGCACGCAGATCATCGCCACCCGAATGCCGGCCTGGCGAATGATGGTGACCATCTCCCGGGCATCCTGAATAATGAAGTCACCTACCCGCTCGCCAATTTTGGCCGGATCATTGTCGAACACCATAGCCACTCGAAAACCGCGGTTCGCGAAACCCTGATAGCGCGCCAGCGCATGCCCCATATCTCCCATACCAATCACAGCCACATCCCAAACCCGATCTACCTTCAGAATTCCCTTGAGCTTCTCAATGAGAAAGGCCACGTTGTAACCGGTTCCCTGTTTGCCAAACTCTCCGAATTGCGAGAGGTCTTTGCGAATCTGGGCAGGCGAGATGCCGATTTTCTCCCCCAATTCCTTAGAAGAAGTAGTTTGATAGCCCTGTTCCTGCAAATGGGATAGGGCGCGTAGATAAATAGGCAAGCGACTGATAATAATATCCGGTATTGGTTTCATAGTCACTCCTGCCAGTGGCTTTATTTGTACAATTTACCACAAAAGGAAGTTTTGTGCAATTGGACGGGGTACTTGGTACTGTATCTTTTTTTTTCAGGAAATTGCAACTACCTGCTCGCTTTTCAAGAAAACCGCTATACGTGGCGTTTTGGGCCGAATTTCGGTAATAGTCGCCAAATACAGGAACGGCATATATGGCAACAATTCTACTTTCTGAAGGATTTACGTCAGATGGGCACTCCAATACATGGGTAGGTTTGCTAGCCCTTCCTTCGGATCAAGATCAGGATTTTCCTGAAAAAAGGATACAGTATCCAATCACCAACCAGCCGGCCTCCTGTGCGTAGAACATATTGCAGGTATAATGAGCATGTCAGCCCGGAGACAAGGAGAAGGCTATGAACATCCTGCTCAATCCGAACACCGCCTACGTACTGCTGATTGTGGGGTCGGTGTTCACCTTGCTGACTATCCTGACGCCCGGCACAGGAGCGCTAGAGATTGGGGCATTCCTCTTCCTCGCCCTGACAGGCTATGTCATTTACAACGTTGGTTTGAATCCCTGGGCATTGGTGGTGTTGGTGCTCAGCGTTGTGCCGTTTGCCTATGCCGCGCGCCGACCCAAGCGTAAAGTCTGGCTTGGCGTTGGCATCGCAGGGGTATTATTGAGTTCCCTGTATCTGTTCAACGCCGAAGGCGGCTGGTTGCCGGCTGTCAACCCTATCCTGGCTATCTTTGTTTCGGCGCTGGCTGGAGGGTTCCTCTGGATCACGGCTATCAAAACCGTACAGGCCCACCAGACTCCTCCCACGCACGATTTGCAGGCTCTGATCGGTCAAATAGGCGAGGCTAAGACGGACATCCACGAACATGGTTCGGTTCAGGTGGCCGGGGAATTATGGACAGCGCGCAGCGAGAAGCCGATCCCGGCCGGTTCAGCTGTACGCGTCGTAGGCCGCGAGGGTTTTGTCCTCGTGGTAGAAAAGGTCAAATCCGGATAAACGTTCTCAAGGATGTAAACGCATGGATCTCACTTTGCTATTCTGTTTGATGGCTTTCGTCGTCGCGGTGCTCATCATTGGCCTGATCAGCGCGATTCGTGTGGTCAATGAGTACCAGCGCCTGGTTGTCTTCCGCCTGGGACGCTGTATCGGGGCACGTGGGCCCGGACTGGTCTTGCTCATCCCCGTTATTGATAAAGCCGTCCGGGTAGACTTACGCGAGCAGGTGCGCGAGATTCCCCACCAAACCTCCATTACCAAAGACAACGCCCCTATCTCGATAGACTTCATCTGGTACTACAAGGTGCTCGACCCGGTTCAATCCGTCCTGCAGGTAGGCAACTTCGAAATGGCGGCGCAGGGCATGGCCACCACCACCCTGCGCGCGGTCATCGGCGGCATCATGCTGGATGACGTTCTCTCCCAACGCGAGCACATCAACAACACCTTGCGCATCAAACTGGATGAAGTGACCGAACGCTGGGGCGTCAAAGTCACGAACGTCGAGATTCGTGAGATCATCCCGCCGCGCGAGGTGCAGGAGGCAATGAACCGCCAAATGTCGGCCGAGCGTGTCCGCCGCGCCGTAGTCACCGAATCGAACGGTACGCGCGAGGCGGCCATCAACGTGGCCGAGGGCGAAAAGCAGGCGGCCATCCTGCGTGCCGAGGGCGCCAAGCAAGCCGCTATCCTGGAGGCAGAAGGTCAACGCGAGGCCCAAATCCTGCGCGCCGAGGGCTTCTCGATCGCTTTGGAGAAGATCTTCTCGGTCGCCAAGACCGTGGACCAGAAGACCATGACGCTCCAGTACTTCGAGACGCTGAAATCGCTCGGTCAGGGCGCCTCGACCAAGTTCATCTTCCCCATGGAATTCACCAGCATGCTCGAGAACTTTGTCAAGGGCAACAAGTAGAGCGTTCCTCAAGAATCCAGAGGCCTCTCGCCGGAACGAGCGCGAGAGGCCTCGTTTTCGTAGGCTATGGTAGACATTCAACCTGCCACCTGGCGCGACTTGGCCGAATTACGTAAGGTGGAACAACTCTGTTTTGCGGAAGATAGCTGGCCACTCCTCGATCTGATTGCCGTGCTGACCTGGCCGGAGATCGTGCGTCTTAAGGCAGTGGTCAACGGGGCAATGGTGGGATTCATCGCCGGCGACCCACGCCCCCACGAAAACACAGCCTGGATCGCTACCCTGGCTGTCCTACCCGCCTACCGACGGCAAGGAATCGGTCTGGCACTGTTGCAGGCCTGCGAGGCGCGCCTGCCACAGCGACGTTTGCGTCTCTGCGTGCGCGTCTCCAACCTGGCCGCGATTCGCCTGTACGAAAAAGCCGGTTACTACCCTCTCGAGACCTGGCAGAAGTACTATCGCGATGGCGAAGCTGCCCTGGTCATGGAAAAGATGCGCTGAGCAGAGGCCCCCCGCCTGACGCAAGCCCCACCCGTCGCCAGGCAACAAAAAGGAGTCTCCAGGCTACATACGAAAAGCCGTCGGCCTTGCGTTATAATGGCGACATGAACGTCAACACATTGCCGCCACCCATCTGGATTGACACACCAACGGCTTTGCTCCAGCTGGCCGAGAATCTCAAGCACCAAGAGCGCCTGGCCGTGGATACGGAAGCCAATAGCCTGCACGCCTACCGCGAGAAAGTCTGCCTCCTGCAAATCTCCACACCAGAACAGGATTACCTGCTAGACCCACTGGCCCTGCCAGATTTAAGTCCGCTGGCGCCCATTTTCGCCAATCCTCAGATCGAGAAAGTTTTTCATGCAGCGGAATACGATCTACGGGGACTGAGGCGCGATTTTGGCATCGAGGTATGTTCGATCTTCGACACCTGGCAAGCCGCGCGCCTGGTGGGCTATCGCCAGGTTGGGTTGAATGCCCTGCTTGCCACTCACTTTGGCTTACAGCTGGATAAGCGTTGTCAGAAAGCCGATTGGGCACGCCGGCCACTGCCGCCCGAATGGCAAGAGTACGCTCGCCTGGATACACATTATTTGCTACCTCTACGCGACCTCCTGCATGCCGAACTCCAGGCCCGCGATCGCCTGGACTGGGCACAGGAAGAATTTACCCGCCTGACGCGTTCCAAAAAGAAGCGCACAACCACTCTGCCGCTCTGGCAACGTCTGAACGGCGCCCAAGGCCTTGACGCGCGTCGCCTGACCGTTCTCAAGGAACTCTGCCTGTGGCGCGAACGCGAAGCCAGGTCTCTCAACCGCCCGGTCTTCAAAGTCCTCCGCGAACAGGCCCTGGTCAGCCTGGCGTGCCGGGTGCCACAAACGCCGCATGAATTGGCCGAGGCCGGCCTGACCGAACGTCAGATTCAGCGTTTCGGACAGGCGATTCTGGAAGCCATCCAACGCGGACTGGAAAGCCCTCCCGTTTCTCGCGCCTGCCCGGCACGGCCCGGTCAGGATTACCTCGACCGCCTGGAACGGTTACGGCACTGGCGCCAGATCGTGAGCAAGCGCCTGGGCGTGGAATCCGACCTCGTCCTACCGCGCGAGTTCCTGCTTGCCATTGCAGAACGCGCACCAAAGTCCCATGAGGAACTAGCCGCTATCATGCCCGATTCCCCCTGGCGGCTACAACACTTCGGACCGGAAATTCTACGCATCTTGAGACAAAATTCCTGAAGGATAGAAGCCATGTCTCATCCTATCAAACTTTCCTTCCATGGTGCCGCCCAAACGGTGACCGGATCGCAATACCTACTGGAGGCCAACGGAGCGCGCATTCTGCTGGAATGCGGCCTATTCCAGGGCCGTCGAGAGGAAAGTTATCGCCGCAACCGTCAGTTCCCGTTCGATCCCACCTCTCTGCACGCCGTCCTGCTTTCCCACGCCCACATTGACCACAGCGGCAACCTGCCCAACCTGGTCAAGAACGGCTATCATGGCCCCATCTACGCGACGGCCGCCACAGCGGATTTGGCCGATATCATGTTGCGCGATGCCGGTCACGTCCAGGAGGAAAATATCGAATCCGTCAATCACCGGCGAGCGCGCCGCGGCGAACCGCCCCTTGAACCACTCTACACGGCAGAAGACGCCCGCCAGGTGCAACCCTTGCTGCGTCCTGTTCCGTACAATCAACCTGTCGAAGTCGCAGAAGGAATCACCGCGCTCTTCGTGGATGCCGGCCACATCCTGGGTTCGGCCGCCATCCGCCTGGAAATCCGCTCCGGGAACCAGCGCGTCCGCCTGTGGTTCTCCGGCGACGTTGGCCGTCGTGGGCTAGCAATCGTGCGCGATCCTGTGCTGCCCTTCGATACCGATTATCTCCTCCTGGAATGCACCTATGGCGACAAACCCCATCGCGACCCCGTTCAGGCTCACCAGGAACTCCAGGAAGTCATCCGACGGACTGTAGAACGGGGCGGGAAAGTGATCATCCCGGCTTTTGCCGTTGGCCGCACGCAGGAGATTCTGTATAGTTTGCGCTTAATGCAGGCAGCCGGCAACCTGCCGCCCGTGCCTGTGTTCGTGGATAGCCCCCTGGCCGTCAGCGCGACGCGCGTCTTCGAACGCCATCCGGAATGCTACGATGAGGACACACTCCACTTCATCCAAATCGGCAAACACCCGGCCCTGGCGTTTGAGGGTCTGACCTATATCGAATCAGCCGAGGACTCGAAAGCACTGAACGACCGCCATGAACCGATGATCATCATTTCTGCTTCTGGCATGGCCGAAAGCGGACGGATCCTCTATCATCTCAAGAACAACATTGAAGATTCGCGCAACACCATCGTCATCGTTTCCTGGCAGGCGCCGGATACGCTGGGACGACGGCTGGCCGAGCGCGCCGCGGAGGTGCGTATCTTCGGTGAGACCTATCGTCGCCGCGCCGAGGTAGCCACCATCGGCGGGCTATCCGCGCATGCCGGTCAGAACACCCTGATGGAATACGCCCTGGCAGTGCAAGATCATCTGCGCGGTATTTTCCTCATCCATGGCGAACCGGCTGCCGCCTCGGCCTTGCGCGCCCGTCTGAGTCACGCCAGCCTGGTCCCGATTCACTACCCTGCCCTGCACGAGACGGTCGAGATTCCCACCTAGCCGTCTCATGGCAACGGGCGTCCGCACGACTCCAGGAACGCCAGAGTACGGCTACTGTCACGCCCCGCAAGCAGGGGTTACAAAAGGACACTTCTATGGACATCGCTCAGCTGGATACACCCATCGCGTTGGTTGACCTTGACCGCCTGGAGGCCAACATCACCCGTTTGCAGGAGTATCTGGATGCGCACGGCATTGCCAACCGACCACACATAAAAACCCACAAGATTCCGGCCATCGCGCAGATGCAAAAGCAACGCGGCGCCATTGGCATCACCTGCCAAAAGATCAGCGAAGCCGAAATCATGGCCGCCGCCGGTTTGGACAACATCTTCCTGCCTTATAACATCCTGGGCGAACAAAAACTGGAACGTCTAATGGCGCTGGCGCGACGGGTGACCTTAAGCGTCACCGCTGATTCGGCGGTGGTCGTGCGCGGCCTTTCGCAAGCCGCGCGCCGGGCAGGACTGACGTTGACCGTCCTGGTGGAGTGCGATACCGGTTATGGGCGCTGCGGTGTGCAATCCCCAGCCGAGGCCGCTGAATTGGCGCGCCAGATTGCCCATTCGCCTGGGCTTCACTTCGGCGGATTGATGACCTATCCCACGCCCGATTCATTGGACGATTACGTGCGCGCCGTACGTTCCTTGCTCCGGGCCGATGGCCTGGAAATCGAGTGCGTCAGTGGAGGCGGCACGGCCTGTATGTGGAAAGCACACACCCACGCCGAACTGACCGAACACCGCGCGGGCATGTACGTCTATGGCGACCGCCTGACGATGCGTTCCGGCGCGGTCACACTGGATACCTGCGCCCTGTACATCCTGACCACCGTTGTCAGCCGCCCAACTCCCACACGCGGCATTCTGGATGCCGGCAGTAAATGCCTCTCATCGGATCTCTTCGGCCTGGACGGCTACGGCTATATCTGCGAATACCCCCAGGCGAAAATCTATGCCCTCTCGGAGGAGCACGCCCATGTAGATTTTTCGGAGTGCAAACGAAAGCCCGAAATCGGCGAGCGAGTGACCGTGATCCCTAATCATTGCTGCGCCGTCTCCAACCTGTTCCACGAGGTAGTCGGCTTCCGTGGCCGAAACGTAGAAGTCGTATGGCCGGTCGCCGCGCGCGGCGCTGTCCAATAACGCGAAAGAGCGTATAATGCCTTTATCAATGCTAGGGCGTAAACCGCCATATCGTTCTGGCGAAGGAGCACCAATGGACGTCCAATCTTTCGGCAAACGCCTGATGGAAAACCTGGAAAAGGTCATCGTTGGCAAATCACAGACCGTTGAACTGGCAATCATTGGTCTGTTGTGTCAGGGGCACATCCTGATCGAGGACGTGCCCGGCGTTGGCAAGACCATGCTGGCACGCAGTCTCGCCAAGTCACTGGGGTGCTCCTTTCAACGCATCCAGTTCACGCCGGATATGTTGCCTAGCGACGTGAGCGGTGTCTCTATCTACAACCAGGCCAAAAAGACGTTCGAGTTTCGGGCCGGTCCGATTTTTGCCCAAATCGTGCTGGTGGATGAAATCAACCGCGCCACACCCAAGACCCAGGCGGCCTTGCTGGAAGCCATGGAAGAACGTCAGGTCACCGTAGACGGCGTGACAAGACCATTGCCCAGGCCATTTATGGTCCTGGCAACGCAGAATCCGATCGAGTATGAAGGCACGTTTCCCCTGCCCGAGGCGCAATTGGACCGTTTCCTGATGCGCATTCGCCTGGGGTATCCTGCTCAAAACGACGAAATCGAAATCCTGGAACGCCAGCAATTACGCCATCCGATCGAGGAACTCGAAGCCGTCGCGCAAGTTGAGGAACTTCTCGAGGCCATCGAGGCCGTGAAGCGCGTATTCCTGGCAGCTTCTCTCAAGCGATACATCGTCGAACTCATGGACCAGACGCGTCAACACAGCGATATCTACCTGGGGGCCAGTCCGCGCGGCTCATTGGGACTTGCCCGTACTGCTCAGGCGCGCGCGGCACTCCATGGGCGCGATTACGTTTTGCCGGATGACATCAAGGCCCTGGCGATCCCTGTGTTGGCGCATCGCGTCATCGTCGCTCCGGCGGCTCGTCTGCGCGATTTGAGCGCCGAACGCATCCTGAACGAAATTCTGGAAAGCCTGCCGGTGCCTGGCGGAGAGTACGAGGAGTTGCGCCGGAGATGACCGTCGCCCAGGCCGGCCGCGCCGCGCTGCTTGTTTTGCTGGTGCTTGGCGTCGTCGGTTGGGCCGTAAGCGGCACAGAGTACTTTCTGCGTCTGGCATATCTGGCCGCGTTCTTGCTAGCAGGCAGCGCCTTTTGGGCCCACCGGGCTATACGCGGCATCCGCCTACAACGCACGGCACATCTCCTGCGCACGACTGTGGGGGAGGTTATTGAGGAACGCTTCGAGATTGTCAATGCAGGTCATTGGCCTTGTCTCTGGCTCGAAATTCGCAATCAATCCAACCTGCCTGCCGCGGGCGGCTCGCGCCTGCTGACCAACCTCGGCCCGCGCCGCCGACGCTTCTACACCGCCCGACATCTCCTGACCGAACGAGGCGCCTATCCACTCGGCCCAACCCTGCTGATCAGTGGGGATCTGTTCGGCCTGTACCGCGTGCATCGCCTTGTTCCCGCCAGCGAGACTCTGCTGGTCCTGCCCATGCTCTTTGACCTGCCTTTTTTTACCCTGCCGGCCGGCCCTCTGCCAGGAGGCAGGGTTGTCCGCCTCAAGACATCGGAGGTAACGCCTCACGCTGCCGGCCTGCGCGAGTACCAGCCAGGTGATCCGTTGAAGCGTGTGCACTGGCCTGCTACCGCCCGCTACCGCCGTTTCATAGCAAAGGAATTTGAGCAAGAAAGCGAGGCTGTCGTCTGGATTTTCCTGGATGCCCAAAGCCGAGTCCAGGCTGGGCGTCCCTCTCCCCCTATACCCTGGAACGAACGTCAGTGGCCTCAGAAGCGTGTACCACTGTCGCTGGCCGAAACCACGCTGGAATATGCGGTCTGTGCGGCGGCTTCGCTGGCGCGCCGTCTCATCCGTCAGCGTTACCCAATCGGTCTGGCTTGTTCCACCGCCCGTCCTGTTCTCCTGCCGCCCGAACGCGGCGATCGCCAACTGATCCGAATTCTCGAAACACTGGCGCTGGTCAAAGCCGATGGCGAGTTGCCATTCGAAAGCCTGCTCCTCCGCCAGGGCCGATTGCTGGCAGCCGGCACTTATCTGATTCTGATCACACCAGGCACACAATCCAGTCTTCTCCCGGCCGTGGAATACCTGCAAGAACGCCGCCTGCGCGTGCTGGCAGTGTTCCTTGATGCCCAAAGCTTTGGCGGTCCTGCCAGCAATCTGAGTCTGGCACATGCCCTGCGGCGACGCGGCGTTGCTGTGTGTACCCTGGCCTGCGGCGATAATCTGGATCAGAAGTTGCGTTGGGAAACTGTAGCGCTCACAACGTCTGAAGATTGGCCAACGAGGCCGCCAGCCGTTTGAAACCCACCGACTCGAAGACCACATCCACTGTCTCATCCCCATCCTGCCAGCGCGCATCCAGGACGATTCCCTCGCCCCACAGCGGATGTCGGACGCGCATCCCGGCACGAAAGTGGGCTTTTCCGGGCGACCCGCCAGCGTTGACCGTTGGCCGGTCGCTCTGCGAGGTCATCGGCGTTCGCCGTCGCCCTGCGCGCCCCTGGCCCACCAACAATTCCGGCGGAATATCATCCAGGAAGCGCGAGGGCATTGTCTCCTCTTGATAGCCGCGCGAGCCACGCCGCAAGGCGCGTACCAGGTAGAGCCGCTCCCTAGCGCGCGTAATGCCCACGTAGAACAAACGCCGTTCCTCCTCCATGGCTTCCGGATCGTCGAAGGAACGACTATGGGGCAACAGACCATCATCCAGGCCGACGATGAAAACCACATCGAATTCCAGGCCCTTAGCCGCGTGCAACGTCAGGAGCGTGGGCGCGTCCTTCCCTGTCGCCAGGGTATCCTGATCCGAGACCAACGTCACACTCTCCAGGAATTCAGCGAGGGAACGCTGTTCGAACTCGATCGTCAGGCGGCGCAATTCCTGAACGTTCTCCCAGCGGTCAGCGCCTTCCTCCGTCCCGTCGTGGATATATTCGCGATAGTTAATATCCTGCACGATGCGGTCAAAGAGTTCCGTCACAGTGGCATGAGCCGCCTGAGCGCGCCAGTTGCGCAACAGCGCGCCGAAATCCGCCAGCAACAAAGCTGTACGCGCCGGGAGTTGCGCCCAGAACGGTGAAACATCCCCTCGCGCCAAATCCATTAAGAGCGCCCCAGGTGATAGATTGGCAGAGCGCGCCATCAGGTGCAAGGAGAGCAAGGTCTTTTCGCCAATGCCGCGCGGCGGGATGTTGATGACGCGATCCAGAGCAATCTCATCCGCCGGATTATGGACGAGGCGTAAGTAAGCGATCATGTCCTTTACCTCACGCCGTCCATAGAAGCGTTGCGCACCCACCAGGCGATAGGGAATACCAGCCCGTAAAAAAGCCTCCTCCAGTAAGCGCGACTGGGCATTCGTGCGATACATCACGGCGCACTCCCCTGGCCGCGCGCTCTTACCGGCGATCAGAGTGGCAATCGTATCCACCACGAACGAGGCCTCGCCATAATCATCGAAGGCCTCGTAGTAAAAAACTTTCTCCCCCGGCCCACGGTCGGTGAAAAGGGCTTTGCGACGACGGTGCGGATTGCGGTCAATGACCGCCATGGCCGCCTCCAGGATATTCTGGCGAGAACGGTAATTCTGCTCCAGCAAGACAATCTGAGGCCGGGGAAAATCATGCTCGAAGCGCTGGATGTTACGGTAATCGGCTCCGCGCCAACGGTAGATACTTTGATCCTCATCCCCTACACAAAAGATATTCCCGTGAACCGAAGCCAGGTGCTTCAACAACACGTATTGCGCGAAGTTTGTATCCTGGAATTCGTCCACCAGAACATGCAGGAAACGTTGCGCATACTTTTCGCGCACGGTCGGAAACTCGCCCAGGAGATAGGCTGTCCAGAGCAGAAGGTCATCAAAATCCACACCGTTGTTCTGCTTCAGAAGTTCCTGGTAGCGCTGGTAGATGCGCTGTACCACCTTGTCACGGTAAGTCTGAATCGGGTACTGATCCGGGAAAATCAACTCATTCTTGGCACGCGAGATGGCGGCATGCACGGAGGCGGGCCGATACGTTTTCTCGTCCAAGTTCAAATCGCGAATAGCCGCCTTGACTAACCTTTGCTGGTCATCCTCATCGTAGATAACGAAACTGGAGTCGAAAGGCAGGTTTTCGGCCTCGCGTCGCAAGAGGCGCGCGCAGATGGCGTGAAACGTCCCCAGCCAGAGACCCTCGGTGGCCTGTTCGCCCAGTATGGCACGCACCCGGCCCTCCATTTCGCGCGCGGCCTTATTCGTAAAGGTCACGGCCAGAATCTGCCAGGGACGCACGCCGCGCTCAGCTATCAGGTAAGCCACGCGTTGAGTCAAGACGCGCGTCTTGCCGGAACCAGGCCCGGCCAGCACTAACACCGCGCCATCGCCAACCGTAACCGCCTGGCGCTGTTGGGGGTTCAGGGAAGCGAGCAAATCCATGGACAACGCCTATCGCCCATCGTGAAGAACAGCAAATACGTCAGGATAGGGAAGAAGTGCAATATGGGCAACGGATAGCCTTGGCAGGAATTTCGCGGCAACAATACGGGCACTCGCGCGTGGCCGGCTTTTCCACAGTGGGCTTTGGCTCCTCCTTCCGCAGCGCGTTCAAGCCTTTGACCAGCAGAAAAACCGAGAACGCAACGATCAGGAAATCCACAGAAGCCTGCAGGAAAGCACCATAGCGGACTTCCGCTTCGCCCACACGCAATGCCAGGTGGCTCAAATTGATGCCACCGCTAATCAGGCCAATGACGGGCATGAGAACATCGTTGACTAGCGAAGAAACAATCTTCCCAAAGGCACCCCCAATGATAATCCCGATCGCCAGGTCAACGACATTGCCTCGCATGGCGAATTGTTTGAATTCACCAAGCAACTTCTTCACGGCTACTATCTCCGCGTGCGAGACTATCTACCCGTTCCAGAGATCCGTAGACTCTGGCCCGAACAACTCCTTACCCTGTATAGATAGACGGATGACAAACGGTTTCCGGAACAAATTCCGGCCGCGCCGTTACGCTCTGGGAGAAACAAAGGAGGGAAAAAAGGGGAGCAGGTTCGCTGCTCCCCAAGCGAGGTTATTTGTTGGCCTGAATCAACCGACGGACTTCTTCCAGTTTCCCGGCCGAACCCAGTTTTTCGTTCTTGTGGGCAATGAACTTGGCATATTCCGCCATGAAGATCTTGCCGGGATCGCGCAGGTCAAACTTCTCGGGATAATCGCGGAAGAACTCGCGGTGGACGCGCGTCCAGACCAGGCGACCGTCGGTGTCAATATTGACCTTGGTCACACCCAGTTGCGCGGCGCGCTGGAATTCATTCTCGTCTACGCCGCGCGCGCCCTTCAGATTCCCGCCCGCGGCATTGATGCGCTCCACCTCCTCCTGCGGAACCGAGCTGGAGCCATGCATGACCAGCGGGAAGCCGGGCAGGCGCTTCTGAATCTCTTCCAGGACGTCGAAGCGCAACTTCTGGGTGCCGGTGAACTTGAACGCCCCATGGCTCGTTCCAATCGCACAAGCCAGCGAATCGCAGCCCGTCAACTCGACAAACAACTTGGCCTGATCGGGATCGGTCAATTTGGCGTTACTCTCCTCTACCTTGACGTGCTCCTCAACTCCGCCCAGCTGACCTAACTCCGCCTCCACGACAATTCCCCGCGCATGCGCCGCCTCTACAACCCGACGAGTAATCTCGACGTTCTTCTCGAAAGGCTCATGGCTGGCATCAATCATCACGCTGCTGTAGAAACCGCTCTCAATGCAATCGTAGCAAGTTTGCTCATCCCCATGGTCCAAATGGACGGCGAAGATGGCATCCGGGAAGATTTCATCCGCGGCCCGGATCAAGGCTTCGAGCATTTTCTTGTGAGTATAAGAACGGGCGCCTTTGCTAATCTGGACGATGAACGGTGCCTGGCTCTCCATATTGCCACGGAACAAGCCCATCGTCTGCTCAAGATTATTGATGTTATAGGCCCCAATCGCATACTTGCCATAGGCCGCCTGGAACAACTGTTTGGTGGTGACGATCATAGCACACTCTCCTGGACAAGAAGGTATCGTTTCCGTTGGAAACTGGCCTAATTATACTGCAAAGCGTGGTTAGAGGGACAATAGACGTGGACAATGGACGATGGACAATGGACAATGACGATGGACGAGACCTGCAACCACGCTTGCCCTGGAGCGTAAACCCATGTAGAATGAAGTTTGTCTTAACCTTTTTCTCTACCCTTTCAGGAGGCTTTCCATGAGTGACTTGTACGAAACTGTCCAGGGATACCAGGATGTGCTCCAAAAACTCCTGAGTTATCTTCCGGGATTCAAGGGCTACATCGAACGCAACCAGCGCCGCGCCGCCGACAAGATGTTACGGGATCAGGTAGCCTTGCGATACCGCGAACTGGCCGAGCGCGCCAGCCGCTTGCAAAAACCCCTTGCCGATAGCGGTGGGTTCGAACTGCTCGATGAGGTGGAAGAGATCGCCATGCTGCTGCGCACCTTCGTGGATCGCATCAAGAACGCTTCCTACGGTTACACCGGTTTCTTCGACGCGGTCAAAATCAACGAGACAGAACTGGCCCGTCTCTATACCTTCGACGCCGCCTTCTTCGATCTGGCCGACCAAATCGAACGCGGACTGGATAACATTGAAGCTGCCATCGGTGGCGAGGGCTTGCCGGCCGCCATTCGCGCCGTCGCAGACCTGGCTCGCCAGGCTGGACAAACCTATGATCGGCGCTATCAGGTCATCACCGGCTCGGCAGAACCGTGAACCCCGGTGCCAGGCCCGTCCGCCAATGCATCCGTTAGAAAGATACCTGCGACGCACTTCCCGAAGTGCGTCGCATTCATAAAAAACAAGGCAGGAGTATTCCCCTGGCAATGTCAACACGCCCACAGCGGGATAAGGAATTCTGAAGAGTGGCATCTTCCGCCACTTTATGGTAAATTAGCAAAGGCAATACGAGGGCGTCTTCCTGTATCTGGAAGGAGTGCGCGATGTCCAAATATCAAATGTGGCAACGACCCGAATTCAAACGTCCTTATGATATTCATCCTATCTGGCGCGTCCTGGGCTGTATTCTTATTCCTCTCTTGTTGGTCATGGCCTACGCCGCGGCTCAGTTGATCATCCAGGAAGGAGTCAGGCGCGGCTGGCCCATTCTCTCGCTCTTTCAAATACGCTTCCCAGAAACGGTCTGGCAAATCCCCGTCATCGCTGACATCTGTCGCTGGCTTCTCGCCCGTCCACACTTGCCGGCAGTGATCGTCCTTTTCATCATCCTGGCCATTTTTCTCTTCATGGTACTTTCGACCATCTATGCCTTTGTCTACCGGATCGTAGGGCCACCACCCTACACTCCCCTGGATGCTCCCCCACCACCGCGCCGTCGCCGCCGGTCCTATCGCCGCTAAAACGTCTCTCCCTCATGTAAAATTATTTCCATGAACGCCCTTTTACGACACAAACACAAACTGACGCTGACCGCTCTTCTGGGTAGCGCCACGATCCTGGCCATCCTTTTATTTTGGGCTCGCGTTGCCTACACGAAAAGCAACGATTACCCCTCTCTGGTCAGGAATCTCAGTCTGGCCTGGATACCGTTCCTAGTCGCACTGTTCGCCTACGTTATCTCCTGGTCACGCCCTCTCCTTTACCTGATTGTCCCCTTGTGCGTTTTCATCTGGCTGATTTTCTTTCCCAACGCGCCCTACATGCTGACCGAATTCCATCACCTGCGCACCGACCCGACCAGCGCGCCGCTCTGGCTTGACGTCCTACTCCTTATCTGGTTCGCCTGGACGGGTCTATTCCTCGGTGTGGCCTCCCTCTACCTCATCCAGGAAATCGTTGCCCGCAACTTCGGCGAAGTGACCGCCTGGTTATTTGCCCTCCTTGTCATTGCTCTGGGTAGCGTCGGCATCTACCTGGGACGCTTCCTGCGCTGGAACAGTTGGGACATTCTGCAGGAACCCATACCTATTGCTAGAGATGTCTGGGGATGGTTTCGACATCCTACCTCCAATCTGCGAGCGTACGGCTTTACCATCCTCTTCACCGTTCTGTTTCTCTTCGTCTACCTGGCTTTTCATGCCTTTGGATACATCATAGCCGAGAGGAGATGGAAAAGATGAGTGCCCTGGTTCTCGTTCGCGGAGGAGGAGAAATCGGCAGTAGCATAGCCATGCGCCTGGCGCGCTCCGAAGCGCGCGTCATTGTGACAGAAACGCCGCAGCCACGCGCCCTCCGACGCACTACCTCCTTCGCCGAAGCCGTTTACGAGAGGGAAACGCTGGTCGAGGAAACAGGAGGTCGCCTCGTCCAGGATGCCAGCGATACCCTGCGGATTCTATCCATTATGGCGAAACAACAGGTCCCTGTCCTGGTAGACGGTCCTTGCGCCTCGGCAAGAGGGTTGCATCCCATGGCAATCGTAGACGCACGGATGTTATCCCGCCCTCCGGAGCGGATTGGCTATGCACCCCAGTTGTACATCGGTATCGGCCCCGGCTTCGAAGCCGGAGTGAATTGCCAGGCTGTAGTGGGGGTACGAGCCGGTTTCGACCTGGGGCGCGTGTACTGGAAAGGTGGACCACCCCCCGAAGCCGAACGCTCCACAGCCGGACGGAGTCTCCTGCCGGCTCCAGAACACGGCCGGTTGATCACCCACGCGGACATTGGCGCAAGGGTCGCCCCCGATCAGTTAATCGCCGAAGTCCAGACAGAACAGGACGAACGCTACCCCATCCGCGCCACCAGCGAGGGCATTCTCTGGGGTCTGATGCACGATGGCATAACAGTCACTGCTGGAACAATCGTGGCCGAGATCGCTCCCGCGGAATACCAGGAGATCTGCCACAAGCTTTCGGAAGAAGCCCTGGCGATCGCCGGAGGGGTGATCGAGGCACTCATGAGCAAAACTGACATACGAAAGCTGATCTGGTAAGACGCACCTGCCGCTCGAATCGACAACTGCCAGTCGCCCATGCTTTCGCCGGCTTCCCTGGTTCTCGTATGTATCCTGCCCAGGCCACGCGATCTGGAAATTGCGCGGCTATTGGGATGGTACCGTATTCCCTTACGCACAGCTCCCAAAGTAGTGGCGGTAGACTACCTGGCCTTCTATCAACCTGCCTCCTTCGGGGAGCGCGGCGGACGGATTGAATACGTGGCGGAAGTGCTCGGCCACGAATTGACCACGCGCGCGGAATTGCTCCGCCAGGAAGCCCACCACCCGCGCGCCCAGGAAGAGTATTACAAAATCCAGATCGGCGCACTGGAACGCCTGCCCCACCCCATCCTGGCTGAAAAATGGCGGCGATTGACCTTTCTATACACCACCGGTGAGCACCTGCTGCGCGCCCAAACCCTGCGCGACCTGGTCATCCAGAGCGAAGAACGATCTCTGCTTTGGCGCTCCCTGCGGGAACGGGCCACCCAATCACAGCAATACCAGGCCGATCTACCTGGCCCCGATCTCCCACCCGAAGTGCTGACAGCCTTATTGGGGTTAACCGGCCTCGATTCATCCGGGCCGCCAACTATGGAGCGTAGACCGTAGACCGTCGTCTCCCTTCCCCTACCCCTGCGACGCCGCTATACCTGCCTGGCCATCGTCCACTTTCCATCGTCCATCGTCTATCGTCCACCCACCGTCCACCGTCCATCGTCCGAATTGACAGGGCGGCAACAAAACAGGTATACTCGGACTGCCTATGGTCATCTCTGTCTTTGGCGGTGCACAAACTCGTCCAGGCGAAGCCGACTATGCCCTCGCCAAACAACTGGGGCGTCTGTTGGCCGAGGCCGGTCATACAGTTCTCACCGGCGGCTATGGAGGCGCCATGGAGGCCGTCTCGCGCGGCGCCTACGAAGCCGGCGGCCATGTCATCGGCATCACCTGCGAGGAAATTGAGCGCTGGCGACCCGGCCGCGCCAATGCCTGGGTCAAGGAAGAACGCCGTTGCAAAAGCCTGTTCGAGCGTCTCCAGACCCTCGTTACCGAATGCGACGCGGCCATCGCCCTGCCCGGCGGCCCCGGCACATGGACCGAAGTCGCCTTGCTCTGGAACCTGATGATCGTGCGGTCCCTGCCGGAAAAACCGCTTATCCTGGTTGGCCCAGGCTGGAAAACGGTCATGGAGACCTTTCGCCAGGCGTTTGCCGCCTATCTGCCTGCTGACCAATGGCGGTTCCTGCGTTTTGCCCCAAACATCCAGGCCGCCGTACTGTTGCTCCCCTCCGTTCCTTCAGGATTCTCATGACCATCCGACCGATTCTCACCCTTCCTCACCCTATCCTGCGCCGTAAAGCACGGCCAGTCAGCCATTTCGACCAGGAATTGCAAACCCTGATAGACGACATGATCGAAACCATGCGCGCTGCGCCCGGCGTTGGCCTGGCCGCGCCGCAGGTAGGTGTCCTGCAGCGCGTGATCGTGGTGGAATACGCCGAAGACGACGCAAAAGAAGATTCGCCGAAACGTCTCTACGTCGTCGTCAATCCAGAACTCAAAGTGAACTCGCCCGAAACAGAAATCGGGGTCGAGGGCTGTCTCTCCATCCCTGGGGTACAGGGAGAGGTCGAACGGGCGCTCCAGGTCATCGTTCGCGGCCTCAATCGCCACGGTCAACCCGTGCGCATCAAGGCCAAAGGCTGGCTGGCGCGCATCTTCCAACACGAAGTAGACCACCTCAACGGCGTGCTCTACACCGACCGCGCCAGGCGCATTTGGGAACTCAAGCCGGATGAGGAAATGACCGACAACGTCTAGCCTACCGCCGCGTATGCATCTGGTTCACCTTTCCCTGACGAACTTCCGTAACTTCGCCCGCCTGGACCTGGATACCCCCCGGCGGGTCATTTTGCTGACCGGCAGGAACGCCCAGGGGAAAACCAGTCTGCTCGAGGCCATCTACTTCCTCGCCACCTTTACTTCCTTTCAAACCCATGCCGAACGCCAGATGATCCATTTCCTCGCCGCGCGCGAGGAACTGGCTGTCAGCCGCCTGGTAGCCGATTACCGTCGCGGACAGACAGTTCACCGGCTAGAGGCCCGCCTGATTCTCGAACCGAACGGAGCGAACCGTCAACGCTTGCGCAAGGAGATACTCCTGGATGGAGTCAAACGGCCGGCCAGCGAAGTCGTCGGTCACCTGAGCGCGGTTGTGTTCGCCCCGCAGATGACAGCCATCCTCGAAGGTGGGCCGGAGGAACGCCGTCGCTACCTGAACCTGGCACTGGCACAGGCCATCCCCCACTATGCACGCACGCTGATCGAGTACAACAAGGCACTCGAACAACGCAATGCCCTGCTCAAATTGCTGGCCGAACGCGGTGGCGACCAGAATCAACTCGACTTCTGGGATGAGGCACTGGCGCAAAACGGCGCCGAAATCCTGTACCATCGTATCGCGGCGATCCAGGAACTGGAAAACGTTGCGACCCGCATCCACAGACGGCTAACCCGTGAAGCGGAATCGCTGCGCCTGCACTACCTGCCATCCTATGATCCCCTGCCTCAGCCGGAAGGTCAATTGCCCATGTCGCTGGCTACCCCTGTGCAACGCAGCGGACTGGAGACCGAGCAAATTCGCGCCGGCTTTCTCCAAAAACTGCAACAAACGCGCCAGGAAGACATTGCGCGCGGCATTACCTCGTACGGACCACACCGCGATGAATTGCGCTTCCTTGCAAACGGCATTGACCTGGGCTATTACGGTTCGCGCGGCCAGATTCGCACGGCGTTGCTTTCTCTGAAAATAGCCGAAACGGAATGGTTGCAAGCCAAAACCCACCACTGCCCTATCCTGCTCCTGGACGAGGCTTTGGCTGAACTGGATGCCCAACATCGCGCCGATCTGCTGACCTATCTCGATGGCGTCGAGCAAGCCTTTCTCGCCACCGCCGAACCCGAAACGTTTGGTCCGGAATTTACCTCCACGGTGACCGTCTGGAATGTAGAAGCCGGGAGCGTTCAGTTGGCCTCCTCGCCCAACCTAACCCCATGATCACTTCCGCACAGAACCCGAAACTCAAACTCGTCCGCGCGCTACTGGGACGTCCCCGTGAACGCCGAGCGAGCGGCGCCTTCGTCGCCGAGGGAGTTCGTCTGCTGGAAGAGGCGTTGCAGGCCAACTGGTCCTTCCGCTTCGCGCTTGTCCGCCCACAACGGAGCGAACGCGTCCAGACTCTGGTAGAGCGCCTTCTTCAGAAGGGGGTTGAGGTGGACGAGGTAGCCGCGCCCCTTCTTGATTCCCTCAGCGACACCGAGACCTCACAAGGGATTCTGGCCGTGCTTTCCCTGCCGGGGAACACACCGCCCACCTCTTCAACCGATTTTGCCTTGATTCTGGATCGGATTCGCGATCCGGGCAACTTGGGGACGTTGCTCCGCACCGCCGCGGCCGCTGGCGTCCAGGCCGTCTTCCTCTCGCCGGAAACGACCGATGCCTTTGCCCCAAAAGTCGTCCGGGCCGGCATGGGCGCCCATTTCCGCCTGCCGATCTATGCTCTGACATGGGAGGAGATAGGCCGGGCCATCTCGGAGCAACGAGTCTACCTGGCTGATGCCGCCGGTCGGCGCGTCTGCTGGCAAGCCGACTTTCGCCTGCCCCTGGCCTTGATCATCAGCAACGAAGCCGAAGGCCCCAGCCAGGAGGCACGCGCTCTTGCTGAGGAGACGGTGTCCATCCCTATGCCCGGCGGAAGCGAATCGCTCAATGCCGCCATCGCCGGCGCAATCCTGATGTTCGAAGTCGTCAGACAGCGAGGACTGCCATGAAAATTCGTTCCATCACCTGTTTCTGCAACCCCGGCTGGCCGCTGGCAGAAAGCAAGATTCGCCAGACCGGGAGATTCCTGGCCCAGGCGAAGGCCGCTTACCAGGCGGCCGGTTACGAGGTACAGACCTTGCGTCTGGCCACCACTCCCTTCGCGACGATCTTGAACGCGGCGACCATCCAGGCGGCCCCGCGGCTGGCGCGCGAACTGAGCGCCCTCCTGCCTGAAACCGGCATTGACTACGTCGCGCTTGGCCCAGCCCTGCCCGACCTGCCGGAAAGTTACGCGATCATTCCTCAGGCTATCGCGGCCTCAGAGAACGTCTTCTTCTCGGCTGTGATCGCTGATCGCGAGCAGCGCCTGTACCCGGCCGCTATTCAGGCTACCGCGCAGATCATCCAGCAATGCGCCACGATTGCGGCCGATGGGTTCGCCAATTTGCGCTTTAGCGCTCTGGCTAACGTCCCGGCCGGCGTTCCGTTCTTCCCTGCCGCTTACCATCGCGGTGGGCAAGCCTCTTTCGCGCTGGCATGCGAGGCCGCGGACCTGGCGGTCAGCGCTTTCCAGCAAGCACGCTCGGTGCCAGAAGGTCAGCAAATCCTGATTCGGGAACTCGAAGCCCATGCGGAAAAACTGCAAGCCGTTGCCAAAACGCTGGTACGCCAGGAAGGAGGGCGATTTGGGGGCATTGATTTTTCGCTGGCCCCCTTCCCCGAGGACAGTCGTTCGCTGGGCGCGGCGTTCGAGAGGTTGGGCGTACCGCGCGTCGGGCAACACGGTTCGCTGGCCGCCGCCGCGATCCTGACCGACAGCCTGGAGCGCGCCCGCTTCCCGCGCGCCGGCTTTTCGGGTCTGATGTTGCCCGTCCTGGAGGATAATATCCTGGCCAGGCGCGCAGCCGAAGGTGTGTTGACCGTCAAAGACCTGCTGCTATACTCGTCCGTTTGTGGCACCGGCCTGGATACCGTCCCGTTGCCCGGCGATGTCTCCGCCGAACAGATTGCCGCCCTCCTGTTCGATCTGGCAGCCCTGGCCCTGCGTCTCGATAAGCCCCTGACTGCCCGACTGATGCCTCTGCCTGGCAAGCAAGCTGGCGACCCGGTCACTTTCGATTTCGCCTACTTTGCTTCCGGCAAGGTGTTGCGCCTGGATTCTGAGGGCTTGCAACCGCCTTTGACTCATCCCGATCCTTTTCTTATCCAACCACGCCGATGGGCATGAACACAAACAAACGCGATTTCCAGAAAGCCGCCCTCTGCGGTGAACCATCCTATGTCTGGCGCGCCGGCCAGGAGCGCCGTTTGAGGATCATCTTGGCGGCGGCTGGCGAGACCATTCGGGGGAGAATCCTGGAAAACGGTTGTGGGGTCGGAATGTATCTACAACACCTGCAACCCTTTGGAGGACAGGTGTTTGGCCTGGAATACGATTTCGAGCGCGCCCTGCAAGCCGGATGCATTTCGCCCCTGGTCGTCTGTGCGGCAGGCGAACAACTACCATACCCGGACTCGAGCTTTGACCTGATTCTCAGTCACGAGGTGCTCGAACACGTCCGGGATGATGGCGAGGCCGTGCGTGAAATGGTGCGCGTCCTCAAGCCCGGTGGACGTATCCTGGTCTTCGTCCCCAATCGTGGCTATCCTTTCGAGACTCACGGTATTTACTGGCGCGGGCAGTATCGTTTCGGCAATATTCCCCTGGTCAATTACCTGCCGCGTCCCTGGCGGAATCGACTCGCTCCGCACGTGCGCGTCTATACCTGCCGCGACCTGAGGCGGCTGTTCGACGGCCTGCCGGTGCGCATACGAGAAAAGCGCATTCTCTTCGGCGCCTATGATAACCTCATCGCGCGCTTTGGTTTCCCAGGACGCGCCTTACGCGCTCTCCTCCAGGCTCTGGAACACACTCCCCTCCGGGTCTTCGGGCTTTCGCACTTCTGGGTGATCGAAAAGGAGTCGCCCGGCGCCGATCAACCCCCATCCTGAATCTCAGCCGCGCGTAACGTGTTCTTCATCAGCATGGCAATCGTCATCGGCCCAACACCACCCGGAACAGGGGTAATGTAGCCGGCTACCTCTTTCGCCTCTTCGAAATGCACATCGCCGACCAACCGATACCCCTTTGGCCTCGTTGGGTCAGGCTTTTCATTAATCCCCACATCAATGACTGCCGCGCCGGGTTTGATCCATTCCCCGCGCACGAATTCTGCTTTGCCGATCGCCGCGATGAGGATATCCGCCTGCCGTACCACGGAGGGCAGATCGCGCGTACGGGAGTGGCAAACGGTTACCGTGGCATTTTTGCCGATCAACAGCAGCGCAACCGGCATCCCTACGATATTCGAACGGCCCAGGACGACCGCCTGAGCGCCCTCGATCGGCACGCCAACCTTTTCAAGCAGGTAAATGCAGCCGGCCGGCGTACAGGGCACGAAAAGCGGTTCGCGTCCCTTTTGGGCCAGGCGTCCAATATTGATGGGCGAGAAACCATCAACATCCTTTTCCACACTAATCAGACTCAAAATTCGTTCTTCATCGAGATGGGCCGGCAAGGGTAGTTGAACCAGAATCCCATTCACGTTCTTGCTTGCATTCAACTCTTTGATCAGTTTCTCCGCCTCCTCCTGACTGACATCGGCTGGCAAGTGGTGGCTGACAGAAATCATCCCCAGTTCCTGACAGGCCCTCTGCTTCGAGGCCACATAGGTAGCCGAGTCGACGCGGTCCCCGATCAACACGGTAGCCAGGCAAGGCGGCGCCTTCCCCTCGGCCACACGCCGTGCTACCGCCGCGGCCACCTCCGCGCGAATCTGCTGGGCAATCGCCTTCCCGTCAATGATTTGGGCCACCATACGACTCTCCTTCGCAATGTACCGAACAATCAGGTGATAGCGACCGAACGCCGCCAGGAAATACCAGTTGCCTATCTCCCAGGCGCGATTTTACCATATTGCTAGACGATGGACGATAGACGATGGACGATAGACAATGGACGATAGGTGTAGTGATCCGGGCTGGAAGCAGGAGTGGGTGGTCCCCATGGGCTGTGAAATGTATATACTCGAGTTTAGACAAAACACATTTTGCTCCTATATGTTATGGTAGGTACTGCCCGCTGACCGCTATATGTGGCGGTTTTGCTGATTTTGTCTAAATACGTACGCGAGAGAAAGATTTCTGCACGGAATATATGACGGTTGACAAGCCCTGGTGATTACCCATGATGGATTGACTCAGGCAAGCACCCACATCCTTTCATCCCATCCACTTTGACCAACAGCAGATTGGAAGGCCAATTTTCGGTGCAGATTAATCAGACCTGTAACCGCACAGTACGTCATCGGGCTGATGTGAGAAAATCTGTACAATGTCTTGCAAAACGGTCTCACATCCCCATAGTCACGCTTCAGAAACAATCCCACCGAAAGCAAGATACGGCTCTGAAACAAGTTGACATTTTACAAGAATCTTTCTATAATATTGACAAATATTATCCAAAATATCAAGAAAGGAGGTTGCTATGAGTAAGCCCTATGCTCATCCAGAATACCTGGTAGAAACGGACTGGGTAGCTGCTCACCTGAACGATCCGTCCATCCGTCTGGTCGAGTCCAATGAGGATCCTCTCCTATACGACACCGGCCATATTCCTGGGGCCGTGAAGGTGGATTGGTTCACCATGCTGCAGCATCCAGTCCAGCGCGAATTCATCAATCAACAGGAGTTCGAGGCTCTGTGCTCCCGGTTAGGAATCAGCAACGATACTACCGTAGTCTTCTATGGCGATAAGAACAACTGGTTTGCCTGCTATGCTTTTTGGCTATTCCAATATTATGGCCACGAACATCTGCGCATTATGAACGGCGGGCGTCAGAAGTGGGTCCAGGAGCAACGCCCCCTAACGAGCGAAGTGCCGTCTTACCCTCCCACAACGTATCGCGCCAAGCCAGCCGATCAGTCTATCCGCGCGTTTCGGGAGGACGTATTCCGTCATCTCGAACAGAAACTGCCTCTAGTAGACGTGCGCAGCCCACAAGAGTATACCGGCGAGCTGATCCATATGCCCAACTATCCTCAGGAAGGTGCGCTGCGCGGGGGCCATATCAAGGGTGCTGTGAACATTCCCTGGGCCTCGGCTGTCAACACCGAGGACGGTACTTTCAAAACAGCCGACGAGCTGTATGCCCTCTATGAAAGCAAGGGATTATCTCCAGATAAGGAAATCATTGCTTACTGCCGCATTGGTGAGCGCAGTTCCCATACCTGGTTTGTGCTCAAATATCTTCTGGGCTACCCCAAGGTTCGCAACTACGATGGTTCCTGGACAGAATGGGGTAACCTGGTCGGCGCACCGATTGAGAAGGGCCCTAATCCATGAATGCCGATCATCTGCCAGGTCGCTTGGCCAGAATCGTAGAAGAATTCTCGTGGTGCGAGCGAGATGAAAAGCTCGAACTGCTCCTGAGCTATTCACAACAATTACCGCCATTTCCCGAACGACTACGCAACCAACACAAGCACATAGAGTCCGTGCCAGAATGCGTAACACCCGTCTCCCTGATCATTGAATGGCTACCAGGAGCAGTTCTCCATTTCGATGTCCCGCCAGAAGCACCGACAGTTCGGGGATATGCCGCTATCCTGGCCGAGGGCCTGGCAGGTTGCACCCCCGATCAGATCCTGCAAGTCCCATCGAATTTCTATCTGGAAATGGGCTTGCAAGACCTGCTCACCCCCCAACGACTGCATGGGCTGACAGCACTCCTGGCCCATATCAAGCACCTGGCCTCGGAACGTAAAGCCGAGGAACAAAGTCTCCCGACCGTGGCAGAATGAGTATCCCGCTATGAACCGCTTGGCTTCCTCCACATCCCCCTACCTCCGGCAACATGCTCACAACCCGGTGGATTGGTATCCCTGGGGAGAGGAGGCCTTAACCAGAGCCCGGAATGAGGACAAGCCGATCTTCCTCAGCATTGGCTACGCCGCCTGTCATTGGTGCCATGTCATGGCACATGAGTCTTTTGAGGATCCCGAGATTGCAAGCATCCTAAATCAACACTTTATCAATATCAAAGTGGATCGCGAGGAGCGTCCCGATCTGGATGCCATCTACATGCAGGCTACCGTTGCCATGACTGGTTCCGGGGGATGGCCTATGTCGGTCTTTCTCACCCCTGATCTGCGCCCTTTCTTGGCCGGCACCTATTTTCCCCCCGTGCGCCGCTACAATTTGCCCTCTTTCAAAGACGTGTTATTCCATGTGATCCATGCCTGGCAATCTCGACGCGAGGAGATCGAGCAGATCGCGAGGCAAATAGCAGACTACCTTCAAGCGCAAATCGTCTCTGACGAAAATCCGGGCCCTGTCACCGAACATATCTTAGAAACCGCCGTGCAACATCTGTTAGCTACCTACGACTGGGAACATGGTGGTTGGGGCGGTGCTCCTAAGTTTCCTGCACCCATGACGATCGAATTCCTGCTACGCCGGGCCTGTGCCAACTCTCCCCAACGCGAGAGTATCCTAAAAGCCTGTTGCCACGCGCTGGATTGGATGGCACGTGGCGGCCTGTACGACATCGTGGGCGGCGGATTTGCCCGCTATAGTGTGGATGCCTTCTGGCATGTGCCCCACTTTGAAAAAATGCTCTACGATAACGCCCAACTGGCGCAAGTGTATTTGCATGCCTACTTGATCACCGGCCAAGCCCGCTATCGCCAGGTCTGTCAGGCTACCCTGGACTTCCTGCTGCGCGAAATGACCCATCCTCAAGGCGGCTTTTACAGCAGTCTGGACGCTGACTCAGAGGGCAAAGAAGGAAAATTCTACGTCTGGACGTTTGAGGAACTGCATTCGGTGTTGGGAGAGGAATTCGATCTCTTTCGCCTGGCCTATGGACTGCGACCGGAAGGGAACTGGGAAGGAAAAATCGTCCTTCAACGCGCACTCGATGATGCCACCCTGGCCACTCACTTCCAAACCACCCCAGAAGCGGTGCATTCCAGACTGGTCAAGTGCCATGCCCGTCTCTATGATGCCCGCAACCAGCGTGTGCATCCCGCCACCGATGACAAGGTGCTGGTCATGTGGAACGCCCTGGCCCTGATCGCGTTTGCGGAGGCCAGTCGTTACCTGAACCGCCGTGACTATCTGGAGGCCGCTATACGTAATGCTCACTTTTTACTGGACAATCTCTATCGCGCCGATCGCCTGTGGCGCTCCTGGCACAACGGTCTGGTCAGCCACAATGCCTATCTGGAAGACTACGCCGCTTTATGTCTGGCCCTGCTGACGCTCTACCAATCTGACCCAGACCCGTACTGGTACACTTGGGCCTTGAAACTAGCCGATGAGATAGTGAGACACTTTGTCGATCCGGCAGGCGGATTCTTTGACACGCGCCATGATCATGAAAGATTGCTCATCCGGCCAAAAGGGCTACAAGATAATCCTACTCCTTCTGGCAACGCCCTGGCAGCTATGGCCCTGTTATATCTGGCTGCTTATGGCGACCGTATTGAAGAGCGCGACCGGGTTGAGGCCATGTTGGCTGCTATGTCTCAGACCATGCTGCGCTACCCAACTACTTTCTCCTTTTGGCTTTCCACGGCTGACTTCGCCATCGGCCCTATATACGAAGTGGCATTATTAGGCAATAACGAGCATCCTGAGAGGCAACGGATGCAAAGAGTCCTCTGGCAAACGTACTACCCACGAATGCTGATGGCTATTGGCGACTGGCCTATCCCGCCAGGCTCGCCTGCCTTTTTACAGGAACGGTCGTTAGTGAATGGCCAGCCCACCGCCTATGTCTGTCACAACCAGACCTGTCTGTTACCCGTCCATACGGCTACCGACCTGGAACGTCAACTCCAAGCCTTGGTCTATAAGGGCAAGGCTGCTACGCATTCTTAAGGCGGCTACGCTGACGTGAGGCCGCTCCCAGGATCAGCCAGGCCAGCAGACCACCCGCCATCCCGATCCAATACAGGCCGTGCGCCCCAAAGGCATCGAAGAAAAGGCCAGCCAGCGGTGCAGCCACCAAACCAACCGCGCCGCGCAAAGTCACCTCGAATAGCGAGATGACCGTCGCGCCCTGGCCACCCGGTGCATGCTCCACCAAATAGGTCAGGTAGGAGACCACATTCAGGCTAAACGCCACGCTGAACAAAATGCGCAACACGAACACGCTGGGCACGGATGGCACAAGAACAACGGGCAAATACGCCAGAGCCTGCAAAAGAACGGCCAGACGGAAGACTCGAGCGGCACCATAACGACGTAGAATACGATCGGCCAGGAGCATGAACGGCGGTTCGATCAAGGCGCCCGCCGTGTTCGCCAGGCCGATGATTGCCGTAGGCGCTCCCAGCTGTGCCAGGTAAATGCTTTCGAACTGTTGACGGCCGGCACTGCTGATCCAGAGAACGATGAGAGAGAGGGCCAACCAGACCAAAGAGCGGCTCTGCAGCACAGCGCGCCAGGGACGTTCGGCAGGTGTGACCTGTTCCGGCGCCATCTGGCCTGACAAGCGGGAAGCGCCACGCACCATAGCCAACAGAACCACAGCCAGAGCCAGCAACGCCGCGTAACCGCCAAAAGGTATGAACAGACCATAGCGTCCCATCAGCCACCCTGCCAGGGGCGCGGCCGCTGCCCAACCCAATGACCCCCACAAGCGCACGGAGCCGAAGCCGGCCTTTTCTCCCTCCACTACCGTCAGTGCCTGTATGCTGGAGAGAGAGCCGCTCCCACTATTGACCAGCGCATCCAGCACGACGAAGACAGCAAATCCCCAGAACGTTGTCTGCATGCCGCGCAGCAAGGCCAAGCCGGCGCTGCCCAGGAGAGCCAGCTGCAACAGGCGACGCGGCGCCGAAGAGCGATCCCCCAGCCGACCCCAAATCGGCGCCGCTAACATCCCGGCCAGGGCACTACACGTACTCAACAGGCCAATCTCCGCCCCGCTCAGGCCGCGCGCCTGATATACCAACGTTACGAAGGGCATCAGGAATCCCCCAGCCCCGATCCACAAGAAATAGTAGGCTCGCATGAGCCATACATTCCGCCTGGCGGTCAACATACCCGAATCAGACAGAGGCTGGTTGAGGAGAAAGACCGCGAACCGCCTCGATCAGCGCAGGGCGAATGCTGTAGTCACGCCTGCCTGCGGCTTCCATCCCTAACAGAACGCCCCCTACTACCGGCGGCGCATCCAGGCGTTTCAAGCGGGCGCGCGGCGCCACCCGGTGCACCGTCTCCGCCAGGGTCTCGGTCAGCAAAGGATGACCTTTGTACAGGCTGCCGATCAACACGACATCGAAGGCCTCGGCCTCCAACTCCAACTGTCGGATCACGCTGACTGCCATCATGCCCAGTTCCTCGCCAGCCCAACGCACGACCTCCAGAGCCTGCTCATCGCCCTGACGCGCAACCTCAAACGTCAGCAACACCAGTGAGGGATCGAAGGAGTACCAGCCCAGATAGACCCCCTCCACCAAATCATCCAGGCTCTTTGCACCCAGGCGTTCGATAAACGCTGGCGTTAAAGCCGTGGCCGGGCCACGCCTGACCCATTCGAAGACAATCGCCCGCATGGCGCGCGCCACGATGTCGTAACCGCCCGCGTACTCCCCCGACCACTCCCCATGACCGCCGACCACGCGCCCTTCGCGCGTCCGATCCTTGTTCCAACCACGGCAATTACATCCTGTACCGGCCACTACCGAAACCCCCCAACCATCCTCCGCCCCGGCCAGGATTCCCAATACCGCATCGTTGACAATCTCCAGCGGACAGCGTAACCCCAGCGGGCGAATCGCCTCCAGATGCGGTTGCCGTTGACTCGGCCAATCGTAGCCGCCAATCCCCATGCCCGCGCCAGCAATCTGCCCGACCTCCAGGCCGGCCATGTCCAACGCCTTGCGCACAGTGGCCAGGAGGACGCGAGTGAAACCTTCGTATCCCACCCCCTCCCAATTGCCAGGACCGCCCTGGGCAAACCCAAGCACAGCACCATTCCCATCGGCAATGAGAGCATGGGTCTTCGTGCCGCCAATATCTACACCAAGAAAATACTCCATCCGAAACTCCTGCAGACTTTTTAAACCATGGTTGCCACTTTCCCCACCTCGCGCGCCTATTTTACCATTATCCGACAGGCAGTATAATCGGCATCATGATTCTCCTGACTGGTGGAACTGGTTTTATCGGCCGCGTCCTGGCGCGCCACCTGGTCGAAAACGGCCAGCGCGTACGGTTGCTACTGCGTCCCGCCGTGCGCACCCCACGCCTGCCCAAGGGCGTGCCGGTGGAGGTCGCGGTCGCCAGTTTGCGCGATCTACGCGGTCTGCGCGCCGCCCTGCGCGGGGTAGATACCGTCTACCATCTGGCCAGCAGCGAACACGCCGGCGCGCGCGCTGACCTGCAAAGGGTGGACGTAGAAGGCACGCGCAACCTGGCTCAGGCCGCCAGTGAAGCCAGAGTCGCACGGTTTGTCTTCCTCAGTCACCTGGGAGCTGACCGAGCGTCCGCATACCCTGTGCTCAAGGCCAAGGGCATTGCCGAAGAATCCCTGCGCAAATCCGGCGTGCCCTACACAATTGTGCGCTCCGCGCTTGTCTTTGGCCTGGGCGATCATTTCACCACCACCCTGGCACGCCTGATTGCCGTTTCTCCCATCCTTTGCCTGCCTCAACGCGGGCAGGCCATGATCCAGCCACTCTGGGTAGAGGACCTGGCCGCCTGCCTGACCTGGATGCTGGAGGACCCAGCCACCCTCAACCAGACCTACGAAATCGGCGGCAGTGAGTACTTTTCCTTCCGTCAAGTGGTAGAAATCCTCCTGCGTACCCTGGGGAAACGCCGCCTGCTTGTGCCATGCTCCTTGCCGGTCTTGCGCGCCCTGACCATCACCCTGGAGACCGTCTTCCCGCGTTTCCCCCTCTCCGGCTTTTGGCTGGATTACCTGGCCGTCCACCGCACCTGCGCCATTGACAGCCTGCCGCGCACCTTCGGCTTAATGCCCGCCCGTTTTGCTTCCCATCTTGGATACCTGCGCGGCGTCCACTGGGGAGCAGATATGCTACGCCTGTTGTTCGTCGGGCGGTAAATACAAACGATGCTGTCGAATATACCGCTCCACAGCGGCCGGCACAAGCCCTCGCACCGATTCCCCGGCCCGGATTCTCCGTCGAATCTCACTGGAGGAAATTTCCAGCAAAGGCGCTTCGAGGAAATGCACCCTGGCGGCTAGGCCAGGCAGACGACAATCCAGCGCCGGCAGGTCCACCTGGACCCCAGGACGAGGCAGGACCGCCAGATAGCGACACAACGAGACGAATTCCGCCGCTTGCCACCAGAGAGGCAAATCACGCAACGAGTCCCCTCCCATGATGTAAACCAGGCCAACCCCCGGATACTGCTGTGCCAGCAGGCGAAGGGTATCCACCGCGTAATGCGGCGGCGGACGGTCCACATCTACCCGTGAGAGGCAAAAGGCCGGCTCATTCCGCAGGATGCGCTGCACCATGGCCAGACGATGCTCCAGGGCAGCAACCTCCTGATGCCCCTTATGAGGCGGGGCAGGCGTCAACACCCACAAGACCTGCTCCAGGGCCAACTCGCGCCAGGCCGCCCTGGCCAACGCCAGATGCCCTTTGTGTGGCGGATCGAACGTCCCGCCCAGAATGCCTATCTCAGCCATAGACCGTCCGTGGAAGTACCTCCTGCGTAACATTATACGACGATGGACGACGGACGATAGACGATAGACGATAGACGATGGACGATGGACGATGGACGATAGACGATGGACGGTGGACGGTGGACAGCACTCGCTACTTCGCCAACGCAATCAACCTTTGTCTCCACAGGGTACCCCTCCCTCATTCCATGCCCCCCTCTACAATCTGCTATAATCGAAAGAAGAGGCACTGTAGGGTATGAAGACAAGGTCAGAAGCGGCGAAAGATGGCATTGTGGTGGTGATTCCCGCCTACAATGAGGCACGCTTCATCGGCAGCGTGGTCTTGCAGGCGCGCTGCCAGGCACGGTGGGTAATCGTCATAGATGATGGTTCCACGGATGACACAGCCTCCCTGGCAAAAGCCGCCGGAGCCACGGTGCTTACACACGAACAGAATCGCGGCAAGGCCGCCGCCATCCGCACCGGTTTCCATTACGTGCGCTCCCTGATACGACAAGGGAAAGCGATTCAGGTCGTGGTGATGATGGACGGCGACGGCCAGCACCAGGCCCGCGACATCCCCACACTGACCCAGCCGATCCTGGCCGGCGAGGCCGATATCGTCGTCGGTTCGCGTTTCCTCAGCGTGCGCAGCGCGATTCCGCGCTGGCGCGTCTTCGGGCAAAAGGCCCTGACCCTGGCTACCAACTGGAGCTCCGGCTACCCGCTGACCGATTCGCAAAGTGGATTCCGCGCGTTTTCGCCAGCCGTGCTGGAATTACTCAACTTCGAATCCGAGGGCTTCTCGGTGGAATCGGAAATGCAATTCCTGGCCCGCCAACGGAACCTGCATATCGTAGAAGTGCCTATCACCTGCCTTTACCAGGACCCACCCAAGCGCAATCCTGTGCAACACGGCCTGGCGGTTGTCAACGGCATCCTGCGCCTGATTGGGCAACACCGCCCCCTCTTCTTCTTCGGCGGCGGTGGCCTGATCCTGTTGCTGGGCGGCCTGGCCTGGGGCGCCTGGGTAGTGGATATTTACCGCCGCGTGCACACCTTGGCTGTGGGCTACGCACTCATCAGCGTCCTGCTCAGCATTCTCGGCTCGCTGGGGCTGTTTACCGGCGTCATGCTCCACTCGGTGCGCGGCTTTATGCTGGAAATCAAACGCTACCTGGAACAACTGATCGAGGCCGAGCAAAGCGTTCGGCAAAGGTAGCTTTCATCCATCCAGGCTTGTCCTCGAATTTTCAGACAAACCTTGTCTTTATGGCTATACGCATATTATTCGTGCTCCAGTATTACCCTCCCTACGTCGGCGGCCTGGAGATGATCTTCCAAAACCTGGCAGAAAGACTGGCTGCGCGCGGCCATCTCCCTTACGTCTTGACCACGTGCCTGACGGCCACCCCCCGCTACGAGATTCGCAACGGCGTTTCCATTGAACGCGTGAACGTCCCCCGGCGGGGTGATCGCTACTTCTTCACCTTCGCCAGCCTGCCCCGCGCCATCCGCCTGGCGCGCCAATGCGACCTCGTCCATACCGCGCCCTACAACGGCGCGCTGCCGGCCTTCCTGGCCGGACGACTCGCGCGGCGCCCGGTCGTGCTCACCGCGCTGGAGGTGCTCGGCCGGCGCTGGCACGCGGTCGAGCGCAACCCCCTAGCCGCCTGGGGCTACCGCCTGTTCGAACGCCTGGTCACCAGCCTGCCGTTCGATCGTTTCGCGGCCATCTCCCAGGCCACGAAGCGGGATTGCCTGGCGGCCGGCATGCCCGCCGAGCGCGGCCAGGTCATCTACCCCGGCGTGGATGAGATCTTTCGCCCTGGCCCGCGTCGCGGAACGCTGCGCGCCCAACTTGGCCTCTCTCCGGATGACTTCGTCTACCTTTACTTTGGCCGTCCCGGCAAGACCAAAGGCGTGGAGTTCCTGCTACGCGCCGCGCCCCACATCCACGCCGCCATCCCCAACGCCCATCTGGTCCTCTTCCTGTCCGACCAGCCACGCGAGTGGTACGAGCGTCTGAGTCAACTGGCTCAGGAGATCGGCCAGATGGCCCCGATTCACCTGCTTCCCTCTGCCCCCCGCGAGCACCTGGTAGACTACCTGCGCGACGCGGATTGCATTGTCATCCCCTCACTGACCGAGGGCTTTGGCCTGACGACAGCGGAAGCCTGCGCGCTGGGCATCCCCGTTGTAGCCACGCGCGTTGGTTCGCTGCCGGAAGTCGTCTCCGGGCGGCACGTCCTGGTGGAGGCCGGCTCAGCCGAGGCCATTGCCGACGGCGTGCTGCGCGTGCAACGTGGTGAGTGGGAGGAAACACCGCCCAGGCGCTTTTCCTGGGAAGCCATGGTAGAGGCTTACGAGAACCTGTATCAGGAGTTACTCGGATGCGCGTAGCCCATATCGTGGCCCACCCGCCCTTTCGGGAAGGCACCGGAACCGCCTGTTACTACAACGCCCGCGCCCTGCAAGCCCTGGGTTGTGAGGTAGAGGTCTATGCACCCCGCCTGCCGGGTGTCGAGCAAACGGCGCTGGAAGTCCCTTACCACTTCCTGCGCTCCTGCCTGTCGCTGGGCAACGCCTACCTGACACCGGCCATCCTGTCCATCCCACCTGTGGACATCCTGCACCTGCACTACCCCTTCGTCTTCGGCGCCGAACTGACCCTGTGGAGCGCGCGTCAGCTGGGTACTCCGTTGGTGATCACGTATCATAGCGACCTGTACGGCAAAGGCCTGCGCCGCTTTGCCTTCTGGCTCTACAACCATCTCATGGCGCCGGCCATCCTCCAACAAGCGCGCAAAATCGCCGTGGTCTCCCTCGATCATGCCAGCAACTGTTTCTTTGGGCCAACGATCTTCGCGCGTCGCCAGGCCGACCTGGTAGAGATTGGCAACGGCGTGGATATAGCGACTTTCGATCCAGCTCTGGCAGTCGAGGACGTTCGCCCACGCTATGGGTTGGCGAAAGAGGACTTCGTACTGCTGTTCGTCAGTTCTCTTGATGCCGCCCACAGGCGCAAAGGCCTGGATGTGCTGCTGGAAGCGCTGGCTTCCCTGCCAGATTCGCGCGTGAAGTTGCTCGTCGTGGGGGATGGGAACTGCCGCACGGCTTATGAACAACAGGCCCGCGACCTCGGCCTGGGCGAACGTGTGCGCTTTGCCGGCCGTATCTCGCACGCGGCCGGCGCGATGACCGCTCACTACGCGGCCGCCGACGTGGTAGTCATGCCATCTCTCCTGCAGGAATCGTTTGGCTTAAGCCTGGCGCAAGGTATGGCGATGGGAAAGGCTGTGATTGGCAGTGACATGGCCGGGGTACGGACGCTGGTGGCGGAATGCGGCCTGCTCATCCCACCTGGCGACCGGCAGGCACTGGCCGAGGGCATCCGCCGCCTGTATGAGGATCCCGCCCTGCGCCAACAGCTGGGTGCCAGCGGCCGCGCCCGCATTCTCGCCCGTTACACCTGGCGTCACGTCGGCGAACGCTTGCTGACCATGTACCGTCAAGTGCTGGAGCAGGCATGAACATTCTCTGGATTCCGCATACCGGCTGGCACATTCCTCAGCGCGCCCATCTCTTCTGCCGCGCCCTGGCCGAGCGACACACCGTCCACGTCACCGATTGGGTCGCCGATTTCGCCCGGCCGGCTGATTTTCTCTCGCGCCGCTACCTGCGCAATTTCTTTTATCGCCGTTACCAGGATGGGCAAATCACCGTGCACGGCGTCCCGCGTCTGGCGCCGGCCCTGTTCTCGCCAACCCTGCGCCGCCTCAACGCGCGCCTGTTCGAAAAACTGGTGGCGCGCCTGATCGCCCAATACCGGATTGACGTGGTGGTAGGCACCTTCGTCTGTCCGCCACCGCGCGCCCCGCGCCTGATCCTGGATTTGTTCGACGACAACGCCGCCTACTGGCGCGCCTATGGACGCAATCCGGCTTACGCCGAGGAAATCGAGGCCGTGGAGAGAGCCTACCTGCATCAGGCTGACGCGGTCGTTGCGGCCAGCTCCGTCCTGGTCGAAAAAGCCTGCTCGCAGGAAGCGCGCGGCCCTGTGTATCTCATCCCCAACGGCGTCGAACTCAGTGAGTACCGCCATGCCGACGGGACTCACTGGCGTACTCAGATCGGAACGCGCGGAAAAATCGTGGGCCTCATCGGTAACCACGACAAACTGGTTGAACTGGAAAAAGTCATCCTGGCCGCTCAATTGCTGCCAGGCCGGGAATTGACTTTTCTCATTGCCGGCCGCGGATCAGCCCTGCCTCAGGCCCAGGGACTGGCTCGCCAGCTTGATGTGGAAAACATCCTCTTCACCGGGCCCCTGGCGCGCTCTGAAGTCCCTTCCCTGCTGGCCGCCCTGGATATTGGCCTGTGTCCCTATCAAAAAAATCCCGGCGCAGATGCCGGCAGCCCTATGCGCCTCCTCCAGTACTCAGCGGCTGGCCTGCCGGTGGTGTGCACCGATCTGGAGGAAGTGCGGCGCATGGGATTTCCGAACGTCATCCTGGTCGCGGATGAACCTCGCTCACTAGCGGAAGGGATCGAACGCGCTCTCACCCTGCCGCGCCAGGTCCCGCCACAAATCGAGGCGTATGACATCCAGCGCCTAACGGCCCGCTACGAAGCTGTGTTGAGAGGACGATAAGGGTATGCAAGAGAAAAAGGCGAAACTTTTGCATATTACCGGCACCCATCGTTGTGGCTCTACCATCCTGGATAGACTGCTGGGACAACTGGAGGGCTTTTTCTCGACAGGCGAATTACAATATCTCTGGGAAGAAGGATTCCTTTATGGGCGTTCTTGCAGTTGTGGTCAACCTGTCCTCCACTGCGAGGTTTGGTCAAGGATTATTGCAGAAAGTATAGGAACAGTTACCGATGATCAGGCCCGGCAGTGGCTGGCTTTCCGCAAACAGAACACACGAGTATGGATGGCTTTGGATTCTCTCAACAAGCACTACCAGCACCGAGCCAGTTTCCAGCAATATCTGCATGTATTGGCAAAGATCTACCAAGCCATTATCAACATTACTGGATGTCGCGTGATTGTCGATTCCTCGAAATATCCTCTCTATCTTCCTTTCTTTCGCCAGATCCCTTTCCTTGATGTTTACATCCTTCACCTGGTGCGGGATTCGCGCGCAGTAGCCTACTCCATGATGACACCCAAAGACAACCCCGACCCACACAACCCAAATGTGATGGACTCCACCACTCTGTGGACAAGCGCTCTGGTATGGAACCTTTGGAACCTCCTTGCTGAGCATTATGGGCGCAAATCACCCGAACGTTACCTGCTTTTACGATATGAGGACTTCGTCACCAGCCCAAAAATGTCTTTGCAAACGGTCCTGAACTTTCTTGGGGAAAATGTATCCTTTGCATCCCTCTTTACAGATCACAAGCAAGCAGTTTTGCGGCCTACTCACACCATAGCGGGTAACCCGGTGCGTTTCCAAGAAGGTGCATTGACAATAAACAGAGATTCTCGCTGGCAAGAACATATGTCACCGACGGATAAACTATCGGTGACTTTGTTCACCTGGCCATTGCTTATTCGCTATGGTTATCTACAGTTCCGCAAGAAGCCACCGTTATCGAGACAATCTTCCTTGCAAAAGGAAAACCATGAAAACTAGCAAAGAACTCTACCGAACACCAACACAAACAACCAGGGATCCGTCCTTACCTCAGTTGGTCAACTGTGTGATCCCCAAGCCCGATGGAACATTATTGGATATAGGCTGCGGCGACGGCTTCAAGACCAAAATCTTCTGGGAGGCCACGCAGACGAAGACCGCGTGGGGAGTAGATTTCAACCCTGATAAACTGGAGGAGGCTAGAAAGGTTGGTGTTCAGACTGTCGAGGCAGATTTAGACATAGATCTACCTTTAGCCTTTCCTTCGAGATTTTTTGACCTGATTATCTGCAGCGAGGTCATTGAGCATGTGTACTCGCCAGATGCACTTCTCGATGAAATGGTCCGTTTGTTAAAAGACGACGGTTACATCCTGCTAACTACTCCCAATCTGGCCTCATGGAAAAATCGGCTGGCACTTTTACTGGGATGGCAGCCATTCGCCAGTGAGATCAGCACACGGGATCGCTTACGGAAATCCATTTGCGAGTCGTGGGCGTCCTTCCGGTCACATCCGTCTCTTTACCCTGCGCGCCTTGTTAGATATGATCTCTGCAGCAGGTTTGAGGCCGGTGCCTATCCATGGCCTCTCCGCCCCATCACCACAACGGAATGCTTTGGGAATATTGTCTCGATTAGGCGACTACCTCTTCACGAGATTCCCGTCCCTGGCAGACCGCCTTGTTATTCGTCTGGAAAAACGTGAACGCCCTTCATCTGCATAGTTTGCTCACCATCCTTGGTATAACCCTCTTCCCGACCTTCTGGCCAGGGGAAAGTGTTCGCGCCTCCTTGCCTGCCATTGTTACAAATAGCGACGAAGAGGCAGTGGTCTATGACGAAAACGGCAACGGGCAGGCCGATCTCTTCGGCGACACTTGGGTATACGACACGAACGCCGATGGCCGCGCTGAACTCATCCTGCGCTTCCGCCAGGAGCCGGCGCTGACGGCTTACCTCTACGACGACGCCAACGGCAACGGTCAGGTAGATTACCGCGTCGCCGGCCAGGCCGTGGAAATCCTGGAGCCTTACTGGCGTATCAAAATCATCAGTCGTCGCGGAAACTGGTTCCTGCCCAATGGCCGCCCGGACTGGAACGCCGATCTGGAAGCCGATAGTGATTATGCCTTCGGCTGGGATGTCAACTTCCGCCTGGTCGCCGGCGGCCGCGGACAGCAGGACGGCGCGCCCGATCTGCTGCTGCGCTATTGGGATGTCAACCTCGATGGCCTTCCCGATTACGAGTGGAATAACGTCAACAACACCGGCCCCTACGACGCCATCATCGTCAATCGCAACCCTCGCCTGCGCTACCGTCCTCCCCATCCCTTCCCCTGGCTGGAGACCGTGCTGGAAATGAACTGGGGCGAGGCGCGCCTGAGGCGCGTCGCACACCTGATTTCCTCTCGCAACAACGAGGAAGGATATTTCATCTATTTTAACCGACCTGGCGGGCAAAGCCCTCTCCCAACCGGCTGGGAGAATCCTTTCGCCTTCTACGACCTGGCAGGGGATCAAGACGGCTTCGCGGAACTGGCTGTGCGCCTGGTCAGCGAATACCCCGTGCTCACATCCGGCCCCCTGACAGCCTACAACGAAGTGCGCTATTCCTGGGCACAGGAGGCCAACCGCATGCAGTATCGCCTGTACTTGATTGGGCAGGTCTTCTACAACGGACTCGTCCCCTACCCCTTCTACGCTGTCCGTCACGTTCCCTATGAGTCCATCCCGTCCTTCGTGCGCGCCAATGCCTGGCAGGGCGCGATCTTTGGAGAGGACGAGGCAGTCAACCGCCCCATTGTGTTCGACGAAGGAATTTACGAGAACATGGAATATACGGTCTCGCTGCGCAGCCGCCTGTTGAGCCAGCGCGCCGTCGAACTGCCGCCCTATATCCCGGCTTACCTCAACCTGCGGGAGGAATACACCTTTACCCTGCACGATCGCCCCAGGCTCTACTTCAGCCCGGTTGACCGTCGTCTGCATCTGCTCGGTGCCCAGCAGGGCATTCTCATTTTCGAGGCGCCCCTCGACCCGCAAAACCGCAGTGGCTTCGACTTTACACCTGCCGAACTCGCCAGCGGCCAGATTCAGCCTATCCGCCACCTGACCTACGCCGATACCGATGGCGACCGTTACGCCGACACCTGGACGCTATACGTCTACGGGCAACCGGTTGAGTCCCTCATCCTCCGGCGCGGAACGGCGCTGTTCGCCCGAGGCAATACCCTCGCCATTAAGAATCTCCCGGCCGATTTCGGCCCCTCGCTTTGGGAAACGACCCCGCCGGCGACGACTGCCGAATGGCGCGCCCTGGGGGAACGCCTGCAGCGCGATGCCGCCAATCGGCGGAATCTGGCCGATTTAGCCGGCCTCTTCGCCGATTTACCCGGCGAAAGCACCGCTCTCACCGGCACACTCCTGACAGAGATCTCAGTCAACTCCCAAGAACTCATCGCCGGAATCACGACGACAGGGCTGACCGCCACCTCGCGCCCGGCCGCGTTTTCCTTCTTTGCCCAGGCTATTCCGCCCGGCCACTACATCCTGCGCGGCAAGGCAGGCACCTACTGGCTGGAGTCGCCGGTGCCATCACTGCTGGCGCTCACACCAATTGTCTTCCTGCCCAATGATGGGCCTGTGTTCGGAGGGCGCTTGCTCTTCCACGCAGTGAACCACGGCAACCAGGACGTGACAGCCCATCTGCGATTAACCGAAACCCTGACTACTGGCGAATTTGCTACCATTCAGGAAATGGACGTGCGCGTGCCGGCCCACGGCCAGGCCAGTTTCGACCTGCCCTGGGTGCCGGCCTGGGGCGGGGAACGACAGGTGCGCGCCACGCTGACCTATGCACCCCTCCCCTCGTCTGCACCGCAGACCGTCTCGACCGAAACAACGCTCACCATCCCCGGGGATGAGTCTACCGCTCGAACACTCTACCTGGCCTTTCCCGACCTCCTGGCGTCTCTCCTGCTCACCCTGACCCTGCTGGCATTGCTCATTCCCGGCGTCCATGCCCTGGGGCACGAGGAGGCTACCTCGTGAACATATCTCCGTCCTCTCGCTCCACCAACCCTCTCCCTGCCCTGGCGTTTGCCCTGGGCGTGCGCTGGTTGCTCACTCTCTACTGGTTGGCGCGCTTTAATGGCCATCTGGCTGAGGGAGATGCCGCCCGCACAACCTCCATGATTCGTTCTGTCTTCGAAAGCGAGCAACTGTTGCCGGCCGATAAACCCATCTATCCCTATGGTTTTCTGTATCCGGCCTGGGTGAGTGCGCTGGCCCATCTGACCGGCCTGGATGTGCTGGCCTTGCAACAATGGCTGTTGCCCTTCCTGGGCCTGCTGCTGACAGCCGTAGCCTTTCTCCTCTACCTGCGCCTGCTAGGAAGCCCGAAATGGGCAGCCTGCGCCGTCACCTTTCTCAACCTGCAAGGCGATTTCCTCTATACCAGCCAGCGCGGCTCACACGAGAAATTGGACTTCATCCTGATCTTCCTGGCGCTGACGATCATCGTCCTGGCCGCTGTGCGAGCCACGACGCTCAAGGAACGCCTGGCGCTGGCCCTGGCCTACTACCTGATCATCCTGGCCGAGAACAGTCAGCACGTCTTCTTCGCCTCCACGTTTACCTTCACCCTGCTCCTGGCCTTCCTGCTCTGGCTGCTCATGCGGCGGCGACAAAGTTTGCAAGTCACCGCCGCGCCCTGGATCATCTACGTTGCCCTCATGTCATTGCTCTTCACCTTCCTGATCGTCTTCTACTGGTATCCCCCGGCCCGCACCATCCTTTACACCTCCCGTGACTTGCTCGAACGCATTCGCCTCGTACTCTTCTCAGCCGCCGAGCCACCAGCCGAACTCTACAGCACAGTCAGCGCCAATTGGGTCCTGCCCGGCGCCTGGCTCTGGCTGCGCGCCTTTGATATTTTTCTTATTCTGGCTGCCATCTTCGGCTGGCTGCGACTGACGCGCCTGTTCTTCCACAGGGATACCGCGGCCGATCTTTCGCGCGCCCAATCCTACTTCTGGTTGCTCTTGCTCTTCCCACCTTTCTTCCTCCAGAACGTGGTCATGATCCTGAGTGATATCACCGGCTCGGCCGGCGAAATCAACAACCTGCAAATCCGTCTGATTCCCCTGACGGCCTTCGTCGCCGCGCCGCTGGCGGCCTACGCTCTGGCTCACTGGTCGCCGCGCGGCTTCCTCCAGCGGAACCGGGCCGCGCGCTCGCTGGCGCTGGCTGCCCTGACTATCTTGGTTGTGCTGTTTGCTCTCATCAAGAGTACTTCCGAACCCCTGCTCGCCAATGCCTGGATCTTTTACACTTCCTCAGAAGAGGCAGCCATTGCCTGGTTACATCACACTATTCCCCATATTTCAGAGGAAGTTGGTCGCCGTACGCCGCGTCTCTGGGCCGGGCCTTTCTTCCGAATAGGGAAAGTTTGGCTCCAGGAATATTGGCCAACCATTCGAAACCGCGTTCCCGTTTTTGACAACGACACCAGTTACACGTATGTCTTCGTCTCTCCCCTAACGCGCCTGAATATACTGCGCTATCATCAATCCCTGCCCAACGTCTTGACCGCCCATCGCATTTATACCAACGGTGAGACGGAAATCTACTACCTTCCCCTCGAGGCCCGGCCATGACATCCCACCCATGCCGGAGGCAGTTGCTCGGACATCTTCCGAGACTATTGCGTCGCCCCAGCCTGCAACGCGATGCGTTATTTATGATCATTGGTACGATGTCAGCCGCCGCGGTTGGCTTCCTGTACTGGCGTTTCGCCGTCCGCCTGTACCCCACGGCGGTGATCGGGATTGCCTCGGCAAGCATCTCCTCGTCCACCTTCCTGGCCTCGCTCGCCAGTTTGGGCCTGACCGTCGGGCTGGTACGCTTCCTGCCGGCCCAGCCGCCTGCGGGAAAAGCCGGGTTGATGACTTTCGCTCTTTCCCTGACAACTCCGGCGGCTGTGGTTGCGGTGGGTATCTTCCTGTTCGGCAAACGCTGGTGGGCACCCTCCTTCGGCCAGGTGCCTTTCCCGCTCGGCTATCAGATGACCTTCGCCGCCCTGACACTGGCCCTGCTCTGGGGCAACCTGCAAACTGCCTTCCTGTTGGCCGAACGCTTCACCCCGCTCTTTACCCTGCGCAGCCTGGCGTTGGGCTTTCTGCAGCTGGCCTGTCTGCTGACCTTTCCGAGGCATTATGGCGCCATCACGATTCTCTGGAGCATGTGGTTACCCAACCTGCTGGTCGCCCTGCTGTTGACCTGGTGGAATGCCCGCCTGGCACACATGCCGCTGTTTTCCTTCGGCTTCCACGGCCTGCCGCTCGATGACTTGATGCGTTACTCCCTCGGTAGTTTGCTCTTCAGCCTGATTTGGGGGCTGCCTGCTTTTGTCTTCCCGCTTCTGACTCTCCACCGCCTGGGCGCAGCTCAAAACGCCTACCTGACCATCGCCTGGCAAATCTACGCCTTCCTGGCCATCATCCCCAACGCCTCGGCCTCCGCCTTTCTTATTGAAGGAGCACACCAGGAAAACCAGGTTGCCTCCTCGTTACGCGCCGCTATCAAGAACAACCTTCTCCTGCTGCCGCCCTTCCTCTTCGCCATTGTCGCGCTGACGCCCCCCCTGTTGAGCCTGTTCGAGGTAGAATATGCACGCCAGGCCAGTACTCTGCTGCGCTTGCTGGCACTCAGCGCACTGCCTGTTTCCATGAACAGCGTGACTCTGACCATCTATCGCATCCGCAAACAGGTCTGGCGCTTCAACGTCCTGGCAGGAACGGTTGTGGGAATCTCCCTGCTGCTCTCCTACCTGTTGCTCGATTCCTTCGGCCTGAACGGCATTGGCTGGGGTTGGCTGGGGGGACAAAGCCTTTTCCTGCTGGCATCCTTGCCCGTGCTCATCCGGGAAGGGCGCGCTTCCCTGCCTGGAACTATGGACCAGGGAGGACCAAAGTGACTCTGCGTCCCGGCATTCTGACCTACGGCCTCGACCGTCCCCCGACCGGCATCGGGCGCTATACCATCGAACTCCTGCGCGCCCTGGCCGAACTCTTGCCCGAATCTCCCCCCACCTTGCTGACTCCGGCCCCGCCACGCTACCTGCCCCAGGCCGAACGCTACCCGCAACGTCCGTTGGCCCTTTCGCGCCGCCTGCCCGCTCTCCTGACGCTAGGCGGCCTGCAAATCCCTCGTCTGGCGCGCGGCCTCGACCTCCTCCACGATCCAGGCGGCAATGCACCGTTCCTCTTCGCCCCGTCTGGCCTGCGCCTGGTAATCACCATCCACGATGTCTTTGCCCTGACCTGCCCACAAACCAGCACCCTGCTGGAAAAGATCATCGCTCGCTACTGGTTACCGCTTATCCTGCCCAGGGTAGATCGGGTGTTGACCGACAGTCAGGCCTCGAAGACCGAGATATTACACCACCTGCCAGTAAAGGAAGCGCAGGTAATCGTCGTTCCTTGTGGCGTTGGTGCCGAATTTCACCCGCGCCCTACTGAACAGGTGGCCGCGACCCTGGTGCGCTACGGCCTCCCCCCCGCCTATCTCCTGACAGTCGTTGGCGCGCAGGATAACCGCCGTAATCTACCGCGCCTGTTGGAGGCCTATCGCCTCCTGCGACAAGAGGGGGAAAGGCGGCCACTGGTCATCATCGGCAAGGCACGCCGCAGCGTCTGGGAAAAGCAAGAGCAGCAACAGCCGGCCTCCTCGCAGGAAGGGGTAAAATATCTGGGTTACGTACCACAGGATGACCTGCCGGCCCTGTATAGCGGCGCGACAGCCCTGGTCTTCCCCTCCCTGCACGAGGGGTTTGGGATGCCGCCGCTGGAGGCCCTGGCCTGTGGGACACCTGTCGCCTGCTCGAACGTGTCGGCGATGCCGGAAGTGGTCGGCGAGGCCGCCCTGACCTTTGACCCATACGATCCGCAGGCCATCGCTTCCACCGTACGCCGTTTGCTGGACGATGCTGCCCTGCGCGCCGAACTGCGGGAACGCGGCCTGCGCCGCGCGGCCCAGTTCACCTGGGAACGCACCGCCCGCGCTACCCTGGCCGTCTATCAAGAACTTTGCAATTCGCGATGAACCGGAACAGTTTCTTCCTCACCCTTCTGCTAACGACCCTGACGGTCGCCATTGTGGCAGCCGACGAGGCCAGTGGAGGCTGGCTGCTGGTCCTGCGCGTTCCCTTTACCCTGTTCTTCCTCCTCTTTCTGCCCGGTTACGCCCTGCAAGCCGCTCTCCTGCCGCGCTCGACTGCCTTGACGACTCTGGAACGTGGCGCACTCTCCGCCGGTTTGAGTGTAGCGCTCATGGCTCCCGTTGCCCTGATCCTGGATAGTACCGACTGGGGCATAAGTTTGTGGCCGATCACGTTTTCCCTGAGCGTGCTGACGGTCCTGTGCGCCGCAATTGCCTTCCTGCGAGGCCGACGCGCAGCACCGGCAGAGCCGGCTTCCCCAGAAACCATGAGCCTGGGCACCTGGTGGCAGACGCAATCCTCCCGTCAGCGTCGCTGGATTCTCACAATTCTGGGGTTGGTGGCGGTAGTCTCGGCCTACACGATTCTCTGGCTGGCTATCCCCCACCCGGAAAACCGTTACACCGAATTCTACCTGCTGGGAGCCGGGGGCGCGGCCGAGGCGTATCCGCACAGCGTCCGCGCGGGACAACCGCTCGACTTATCCGTCGGCGTGATCAATCGCGAGGGACGAGAGGAAACCTACCTGATACTGGCCAAGCATGGGGAGCAAATCGTGGGCTACCGCGAACCTTTTCGCGTGCCGCGTGCCCAATCCTCTTTGCAAACCCTGACGATTACCATGCCTGCCCCAGGCCAACAGCAACGCGTGGACATCTTGCTCCTGCGGCCTGACGAAACCACACCCTACCGCCAACTCATCCTCTGGCTGGATGTCGAACCATGACCCTTGTCGCGCTGATCTACCTCGTCCTGATCGCGAGCGCTGAAGTACTCACCATTCTCAACCCCTGGTCTGGCCTGATTCTGCACTCGCTGATCCTGGTTGCCCTGCTCTTCCATGGCGCCACCACGCGTCCGACAGCCAGCCGGCGTTTCCTGATCGTCTTGACATTGGCGCCGCTCATTCGCATCCTGAGTATTTCCCTGCCGTTGCGCAATTTTCCTCTCGTCTTCTGGTACCTGATCATCGGGAGTCTGCTCTTCCTGGCCGCCCTGTTCGCCTTGCGCGTCAGCGGCCTGGGGGCACGGCGGATCGGGTTGACCGTCCGCTCCTGGCCAGCCGAGATCGGCATTGCTTTCCTCGGCATCCTGTTAGGGTTAATCGAGTATTTCATCCTCTATCCGGCACCGCTGATTCCCCAACTGACCTGGAACAACTTCCTCCTGGCCGCCTTCATCCTGCTTGTGTTCACCGGCGTATTGGAAGAGTTCATCTTTCGCGGTCTAATCCAGGAAGCCTCTCTTGGGGTCCTGGGGAGAGGTGGCTTGATTTATACCGCCTTCCTGTTCGCCATCCTGCATGTTGGTTATCTTTCCATTTCCGATGTGCTGTTTGTGTTTGGGGTCGGGCTGATGTTCGGATTGATCCTCGCGCGTACCCGCTCGCTCCTGGGCGTCTCCCTGGCGCACGGGTTGACCAACATCACGCTCTACCTGGTATATCCCTTCCTGTTTGCCAACCTGGTAAGCGCCCCGGTTTCACCGGCCAGGCCACAGGAACTTCTCTCGCCCCCTATGGAGGTGCCGCACTTTCGCGGTCGTTACTCCACCCCCACGCCCACAGTAACCGCCCCCCTGGCACCACCTCCGGCGCCCGTCCTCCCCCCCTCCGAGCACGAAGGACGAAACTCCCATCCCCGTACCTTGGGCATAAGCCAGGCTTATCATTGCTCCCACGCGGAAACCAATGATCGGAACTGCAGTCATGAAGCTATCTTCTCTCGATCGGCACGAACGCCCTTCCCCCCTGAAGCAACAACTTACCCGCCTGTCCATCCCCCGATCAGGAAAACTAGCGCAGCACCTCGCCAACATGAAAAGCCACCGCGGCCAGGAAAACAACCAGCAGAGGGAGAAGAGCAATATTCAACGCCCGGTTGATGCGGCGTGCTAATTCGCTCCTGCCGGCCGAGGTCACGTCCTTCGAAATCAGCAAGGTAGCCAGGGCTGCAATGCCAACCAGCGCCAGCGACCCTCCCAGGGTATAGACAGCCACCGTAGAAACCGTCGTCGTCGTCACAATTGTCGCAATCATAGCACACCTCTCTTGTTGTCATCATACCAAGAGATGCGCGAGATGTCAATAGGCTCCAGAAGTCGGGAGTGGCTAATCACTGGGTGAGCAGGACGGTCTCGCGGCTTCTTTGGTTAGCAAAAACGCTGGTGTTTGTCCTGTGCCTTGCAAATGTATAACCCTTGATTTAGCCACTCTCCC
>FWWL01001827.1_pt1 | contig 48019 bp, 38 predicted proteins | sample 2228331 | NCBI WGS metagenome assembly FWWL01 (sample SAMEA103939775, study PRJEB20133) | metagenome | reverse complement strand
GACCAAATCACCGTGTTAAACAATGTATAATTTACTGCTCGGGGTTCCCAGCCTCGGCGGTCAAAAATATCGAAATCGTAAATCCCTTCGGTCATATCGACAAGCCAGCCTAATCGCTTCATTCCGACAATCAAAGTGTCGAAGTTCAAACGGCCTGCAATTTGGTCAGAAGTTGAATTTTGGTTGAGTTCGACCATACTGTATTCTACAGAAAGTGCAGCACGGTCGCGGCTTTGTGGAATGTAGTAACGGACAACCTTCGAAGCGCTGTTGTTAAGGTTCTGTTGGTCTGTTCCAACGGAAACTACAATCATGTAGCGTGGTGTAACATTTGCTTGCATTGTTAAGAATTGGTCGGGTACGTAATATCCTTCGCTAGTAAGTTCGCCATAGGTCTTTGGTCTAAATTCTGGGTCAACGCCATTATTCAATTCGAAATTAACTTCTGCACTTTGACCACTTCCCAAAGTAACTTGCTTAGTTTCAGTAACTTCGGGTACTGTGGAAAATTGCCCATCGGGCATCTCACGGTAAACGTTTACTGTAACATTAACCGAATTCTGTTGCAAATTGCCATTATTACGTACCAAAGCTTTAACATTTGTCGGCGAGAAGTCCATAACATATTGGGCATCGTTGAAAGTGCCAACCGAAGATTGGTAAACAGCGGGATATGTAATACGGATTACTTCAACATCGCTAAGATATAAGCGGCCATCGAATTCAACTGCACCGATGTCGTACAATTGACCCGCAGCACCTCGTGGGTTGCCATCGATATCGGTCGTTACCCACGAAAGTCGTTCGCCTCGGTTATTCAACACCGAACCAAGCGGTGCCGGGTTGGTGGGAACGCGAAGCTTCTGGTTTGGTTCATAGCCAACATAGACCAAATCATTTGTAAAGTTCCAGAAGACAGAGTTTTGGTCCAAACCAGTCCAGTTTTGCCATTGCTCTAATGTCGCATAGTCATTCCGGTTTCCGCCGTTGTCCAAAATATTGTCATCTTTATCTGTTTCGATAAATCTCGCAACAGTTCCACCAGAAGCATTACTATACCAGAAGACGTTAGTATTGGAAACAAATCCAAAGTCGGATGGCATCATTCCTTGATAGAACAAGCATGCATATACGGGATTATTCGGGTCGACATTCATATCCAGCAATGCAACTGCATTGTTTTTGAAGATAGTATTCTTTGCCGATTGAACGCCAACACCAACAACTGGAGCAGCAGAAACAATACCAGAAGCGGGCGAAATTATGATTGTGTTGTTAGCAATCTTATCGTTCCTTGTGTAGTATCCTGCAAGCTTCGGTGTAATTAACGAAGCTATTGGGTCAGGGGACGAAAGTCGAGCAGTGTAAAGATGGATACCAGCTCGGTAAGCACTGCCAGAACTAACATTTAATCCCCAGATGCTGTTATTAGTGATGACCACTTCTTCGGCAACATCGGGATAAGTAACATTACCAAGGTATGGATGGGGCAATATGTTAGCTTCTTGGCAAACATTGATACCGACGGAACCAACATTGGAGTTTACGCCGCTAATTTCATTGCCTGAAATTGTAATTCCAATGTTGTGATAGCCCTTGTATGCCGAAGAACCTTCGCCACCAAGGAGAATACCCGAAGCAACATTCGAGCTACCATTTACATTGTAAATCCTGTTACCTTTGACTGTAGAATATTGCTCGTAGCCAAGGAAGATTCCAGCTTTGCCAACATTGTAAATCATGTTGTTCGAAATTTCGTTATTTTGGTTATAGTATCGGATATAATTGTTTTCACGCCAGAGTTGGCCCATACCAATGGAGACAATACCAAAGCCGAAGTTATAAATTTCGTTACCCGAAAATACATTGTTTGTGTTTGGCAATGTATCGATTCGCATAATTTGGAACTGTTCTCTTTCTAAGTTATCGTAAGGCAGATAGGCACGGCTGACAATACCTGCGGAATAGCCAAGAACTTGGGTTCCTTGTAACAATGTATCGGGTGTGTAAGTAAATCCATAAACGGGGCTGTATGCAGTCATTGGCAACCAGGTCTTATTACGGATTTGGTCAACAGCATTCTCGATAATTACATTCTTAATTTGGATATGATGTGAACCAGGACCAAGATAAACTGCTTGGCCACCACCACGCGAGTAGCTAATAAGCTTCAATTTAATGGATTTTTGCGGACCACCATCGATAGTAATGTATCCAGGTGAATTTACATATTTACGAGCAATAGAACCAACGGATTGATATTGCTTATAAACTGAATATGGGTTCGATGGATTCAATGATTGACCAAAAAGTATTCCCTTTCCGCTTGGGGCAATTAGATTAATTGTAATGCTTCCCTTTGTCAATGACCTCTGAGTTGATGGCTTCCAAGTAATTGTATTAGTTGTATTCAAGTCAGGATTATAACCTAAGTTCAAAATGTGCGAAGTGAAGTCCCAAGCAGGTGCATTTGGTATATTTGATGGGGGTGTTAATGTATATTCAGCATCTGTCAATTCGAAAACAACATTGCCTGCAACACCACGATAGTACAAAGCATTCATTGCAGAATCAATTGTCGGGAAGTCTTGTCCAACACCAACACGGTATGTTCCAACTAAACCACCAAGGACATAGAAATAGGAACGAACTGTATCATCGCTTCGAACTTGGTCTTCGGGGTGAGCAGAAATTAATTTCGCCATGTAGTTACCAGTTTCGCGTGGTATAAATACATCGAACTGCTCTTGCTTTGTATTATATTGACCTGATTGAATATCTTGGATTAGAATTTGGCTTGAATAAACAGGATTAATTGTATCGGGCAATCGATAGATGAGTAGTCTTGCGGGGAAGTCCGAGGCAACGCTAACACCTAAGTTTTTGAACTCACCAAGAGGAATAACTGGACGATTACCTATTAATTGCTCATTTGGAGCGGGTCGAACTAAACGATACGCTTGAACCTGGAACTCATAAGCAAATTCGAAAGTGTAATCATCTTCATCTTGGCGTGGGAAATGGTCATTGTAATCTTCTTGGTCAATGGCACTTTGTAAGTCAACATCTGCTCGAAGTTTATAAATTCCAACTTGCGTACCTGTAAAGGTTGGGAATTCTATATCAACTTTTTGACCGACCTGCAATGGGTAATGCTGTGGATTGTTTCGAGCATCCCAGGTGAAGGTTCGGTTGTAAACTTCGTTGCCATTGGGGTCATAAATCCTTGCATTGGCATTAAATTGATAAGCTGTGTTAAGCCCAGTGTTTTGAACAGTAACAATTACTCGAATTGTCTGTCCACGTAAATATTTAAGATTTCGAGGAGGTGTATTAGGTTTGGGCGAAACAACTCCTGGAATAGAAATATCATCGTCCCAGGCAACTGTAAACCTAACATTTGCTTCTGCTGGAGGAGCTGCACCACCAATAACTGCATTTAATTTAAAAATACCACCACGATTTGCACGGAAACCGCCGTTTGCAGTTGCAAACACACCACGTGCTCGTTGGATATCGTATTGTCGGTAACCGCTCATATTAATATCGATTGAACCAGTGGATGGGTCTAAGCCTTCGTAAACTACGTTATTCGATGGGGCTGGTCCGGTAATTCGATATCGAAGGATTGTACCACTTGGTTGAGCTGAACCCATACGAACCATTGGTCTTGGATGATTTGCATCGCTTCCATCATATGTTTCGTTTGCTCGAAGAATATCACCATCGGCAGGGAAAGTTGCTTCAATATCGGGTTGGAAATCCAAAATATAGTCTTCGGCTTCTCCATAGGCATAATAATAGAAGTAGTATGGTGGATAATCCCAGATGTAATAGACAAAAGAGCAACCATCAGGATTTGTCAAGTTTCCATAAATACCAAACATATTATGCATTACGCGTAGTCGGGTCTTCCCAACTTGTTGATTTTGTGGAACTGTAAACTCCCAAGGTCCATATCGTCCTATACAATTGTTTGGATCCCAATTACTACTAACATCAATCTGCTTATAACCAAGATACTCATTAGGGTCAGAAAATTTGGCGTTCATATTCCAGTCAATCCAAGCCAGACCAGCAGTATATCGCCAATAACTATACTGAGTCATATATTGGCAATAATAACTATAAGGAATATAAATTGAGAAATAAAGACGATAGCGTTTACCTAACTTCAACTTGGCTTCTTGGCCAGTGAAAACGAAGCAGTTGTCTGCACCGGTGTTGTGGTCCAAAATAGTCTGTCCTGTAGTTGCGTCTTCGATTTTGACGTTAACAATGTAACCGTAATAAAGAGGACCGTAGCAGTATTGGTAAACATAGGTATATCCCGAAACTTCTTTTGGATAAACTACACAGTAGCCGCTCGGTTGGGCAACAGATTCCTTCAAAGGAATCAAAGACAAAACGAAAGCCAAAAGAAGGCTTGCAAATAGGAAAGAAGAGGTTTTAGGTCTCATAATAGCACCTTTAATAAAGTGAAACATACATATATATTTTTCAACATTTTTCCAATCCATTGCAAAACAAATTTATTTTCAAAAAAAATAATTGCAAAATGAAAATGTGTAAAAAATGGTTGACAAAGAGAAAAAAATTGAATTTTTTGTCAAAAAGTGTCAAGTTTTTTTCACACTGTCAACCTTCACTTACACAATATTGTCGACCTAATTGTTTAATTTTGCTAAACCAATTTTATTTATGTTTGAAAGACTTATGGAGAATATCATCGTTATCAAAGTTGGTGGAGCTGTTGTAAAAAACCACGAAGGGCTACTATCATTGTTAAACCTTTTACAAAAATACCAAAGTCAAAAGGTTGTGCTTGTTTTTTCTGCATTTTCGAACATCACCCGAGCTTTAAAAGATTCCGCTAATCTGGCAAAAAAAGATTATCCAACAGCACAAGATAAAATCCTTAACATCAAATCATTCTTCGAATCATTGACAAAAGACTTGTTTGAATCTTCCGAGTTACGGAAATCAATCGTTAGCGAAATTGATAACGAGTTGGGTAAGCTCGAAAGAATTCTTTTTGCAATCTCTGTCACAAAAGATTTTAGTCTAAGAATATTAGATAAAATCCTTTCTTTTGGCGAAAAAATTTCGGCAATCTTTTTGAAAAATTTTTTGAAACACAACCGAATTAATTTCGACTTTATCGATGCCGAAGAAATAATTGTAACAGACGACAATTTTGGCTCTGCAAAGCCAATATTTGAATTGACAAAATCGAATGTTGAAGCTAAAATTCCCAACTTGTTTGCAATCACGAATTTGGTCATCACACAAGGCTTTGTTGGGAAAACCCGTAATGGGGAAATCACAACGATGGGGTTCGAAAGTTCCAACCTTACAGCATTGCTTTTAAGCAACATTTTGAATGCCCGGGAGCTAAATTTTGTTACTGACGTCGAAGGAATTCGAAGTTCCGACCCAAAAATTGTCGACAAAACTAAACTTATTGAAGAAATTTCTTTCGATTTTGCAAAATTTCTTTCGCAAAACAATTTCAAACTCATCCATCCCGAGATGATAAACTTTTTCGAATCAAATTCGAAAACGAGTTATAAATATTTTTCGATTTTTGCACCAAATAAAGGATTAACAAAAATTGTCCCCAAAAGTAGACTCCACCCGCCGATCCTATTGATTTCCGGTCCATACAATATGAATTTCTATGTTTTGAACAAGCATATACCGACACAGAACCACGAAAAGGCTATGATTATTAATCTACTTAGTACAAAAATTGGAATAGTAAATGAAACAAATAATAAAAAATATGATATTTATATTTTAACATTAGCGAATTTCCCTGTAAAAGAAACATTCGAAAGTTTGAGCAAAATTTGGGAGCAAATTTTTGGTATTTTTTGGTCGCAAAGCGATGGAACATTCAGAATCATTGTTCAGTCGAACCATTTGAAAGAAGTAGCAAACTATTTGCACAAAATTATTAGCAAATAAATAACAGAAATTTTCGTTTAACAAAAATTAAATTTCGAATAAGTAAGGAAAAACAATGCGAATAACTTTTCCAGATGGCAATGTAAGAGAATATCCATCGGGCACATCGGCTGCGGAAATAGTCTATTCAATTTCCGAAAGGTTAGCCCGCGAAGCATTAGGTGCTATATTCAACGGCGAAAAGATTGACCTTTCTCGGAAGCTTTACGAGGATGGAACTATTCGGTTTCTAACCTTCGACGACCCCGAAGGAAAAGAAATTTATTGGCACTCATCGGCTCACCTTATGGCAGAAGCAATTCAAGAATTGTATCCAGGCACCAAATTTGGTGTCGGTCCAGCAATAGAATGGGGTTTCTATTACGATGTAGACCCACCCGATGGAATAAAAATAACAGCAGACGACCTTCCGAAAATTGAAAACAAAATGCTCGAATTAGCCCAAAGAAAAGCAGATTACGAAAGAATTGAAATATCGTGGGACGAAGCAATTGAATTCTTCAAAAAAGTAAATGACCAATATAAATTGGAACTGCTCGAAGGTTTAAAAGACGAGAAAATCACTTTTTACAAGCAAGGTAATTTCATTGACCTTTGCCGTGGCGTTCACGTTCCAAATACTTCTGTAATTAAATATGTTAAATTACTTAATGTTGCGGGTGCGTATTGGCGTGGCGATAGCAACCGAAAAATGATGACCCGAATTTATGGCATTACCTTCCCGAAAAAATCGATGATGGACGAGTACTTAAAAATGCTCGAAGAAGCCAAAAAGCGCGACCATAGAAAATTAGGAAAAGATCTTGAACTATTTTTTATTACTCCAAACGTTGGTGGTGGGCTACCTATTTGGTTGCCAAAAGGTGCTGTTATCCGAAGGATTATCGAAGATTATCTCCGAAAAGAGCAAATTCGTCGTGGTTACGTCGAAGTCATCACACCACACCTCGGCAATCTTCAACTTTATATTACATCGGGACACTATCCTTATTATAAAGATGCTCAATACCCACCAATGCAAGTCGAAGACGAACAATACATACTCAAACCAATGAATTGCCCCCATCATCATCAAATTTATCTTAGCAAACCACGAAGTTACAAAGACTTGCCACTACGTTTATTCGAATTTGGCACTGTTTATCGTTACGAACAATCGGGCGAATTAACAGGACTTACTCGCGTGCGAGGGTTTACTCAAGACGATGCTCACATTTATTGCACCGTCGAACAATTAAAAGATGAAATTAAAGGCGTTATCGACCTGACTCAGCACTTTCTTAAGCTTTTTAATCTGGAATTTTCCACACGATTGTCGTTCCGCGATGACGATACAACAAAATACGGTGGCAATTTAGAACTATGGGATCGAGCCCAAAGAGAAATTAAAGAAGTTGCCGACGAAATTGGGTTAGATTACACTATTGCTCTCGGCGAAGCTGCTTTCTACGGACCAAAGATTGATTTTATCGTAAAAGATGCAATTGGGCGCAAATGGCAATTGGGAACTGTCCAAGTCGATTACGTGATGCCTGAACGATTCCAACTGGAATACATAGGAAGCGATAATCAACCGCATCGACCTGTAATTATTCACCGAGCACCTGCTGGTTCGATGGAACGATTCCTTTCGATACTTATTGAACATTTTGCGGGAAATTTCCCATTTTGGATTGCACCAATTCAAATCTCAGTACTTCCAATCAGCGAAAATCAATTAAGTTACGCAAAAGATGTAGCAACCAAACTGGAAAATTTTGGCTTCCGTGTGTTTTTCGACCCACGAAACGAAAGAATTAACAGAAAAATCGCTGAAAGCGAAGCACAAAAAATCCCATTCGCATTGATAATTGGCGAAAAGGAAGTTCAATCGGGCACAGTTTCTGTCCGCAAACATACCGTTGGTGACTTAGGCACAAAATCATTGGAAGAAATAATTAACTTATTCAACCAACTCAACAAGCCCGGTGTGATTGATTAAAAGATGGGAAAAACTATTGTTCTTTCAATTGAATACGATGGAACAAACTACTCGGGTTGGCAGCGACAGAAAAATTCAAATTCAATTCAACAAACAATAGAGAACGCAATTAAAAAAGCCACAAATTTCGACCTTCACGTGATTGCAGCTGGTCGGACTGACGCTGGAGTTCATGCTTTAAATCAGATTGCCCACTGTCGAATCCCCGATGATTTCCCAATCCCGGAAGAAAAAATTGCAACAGTAATTAACTCCAAGCTTCCCTTGGATATTTATATCAAATCAGCCAAAATCATCGAAAGCAATTTCCACGCAACAAAAGATGCAATCGGTAGAGCATATATTTACAGAATACACACTACACCTAATGTGTTTATTCGTAAGTATTCTCTTTTTGTTCCATTCAAAATCAATTTGGAGATACTCAACGATGTAGCAAAAGTTTTTTTAGGCGAACACGATTTCACTGCATTTTCCAAAAGGAATCCTTCAACTCGGAATTACGTATGCAATGTAAGTGTAAGCCAGTGGGAAATGTCCGATAATTCACAATATTACTTCCGTGTAGAAGCAAATCGTTTCGTCTATGGAATGGTCCGCGCATTGGTTGGGGTTATGTTAGATTATTGCCGCCGAAGACGAAGTATCGAAGAAATTAAAAAAGCACTGAATACAGGGAAAAAATTCTTTCCGTACCCACTGGCAAAAGCTTGCGGGTTGTTTTTGGAAAAAATTATTTACCCACCCGAAAAAAATTTTTTTTAAAAAACTATTTGTTTTTTACAAAAAATTTTTAAATTAGTGTGAACTTTTTTGCACAAGTGAAAAATTTTTGACAATAAAGTAAGGAGAGTATGATTTCAATTGTACCAGGAATAATCATAGGTATACTTTTAGCCCTTCCACCTGGTCCAGCATCAATTACTGCAATTAAACTTGGGTTGAGCAATAGTTACCGTCATGGTTTATTTTCAGCTCTTGGTATTGCAATAATGGATTTCTTGTATTGCATAATTGCTGTGTTTGCAATTTCTGCTGTTTTGGATTGGGCTTCGAATTTTTCTATTTCGCATCCTTTTATCACGCTTGGAGTTCAGCTTGTAATTGTGTTAATGATTATTGTTTTTGGTATTTTCCATCTAAAAACTCCATCGAATTCGATTGAAAAAAACATACGAAAAAGCCAAAATTTCATCGAAAACCTTTATGCAAAAGGACCATTCTTCATTGGTGTTGGTATTGCTATTGCTAATATTGCCAACCCAACCTTCCTCCCCTCACTGGGCTACGTTGCTTTGAACATCCAAAAAATGGGATTAGTCGAAGAAGGTATCGTCGGAAGCATCTTCTTTTCTGTTGGTTTCGGATTAGGTACTTTTTTGTGGCTTATGGCTATAATCAAAATTTTCGTTCATTATAAGAAAAGAATGTCCGAACGCTTCCTGCTCAACTTTCAAAAATTCACAGGTTTAACTCTTATTGGATTTGGAACTTTTTTAGGTTACCGACTGCTGGAAGTGACCAAACTGAGTGAACTTGTCCGCTTTATCTTTGCTTTCTAACTCTTCGACAAGTAAAAACTTCCCTCAATATCCGCAGATTACACAAATGAAGATTTGGATAAGTCTTTCGTATAAAAATTATCTACTAATTTTCTTGTTTTTCTGTTTTTTAAATAAGTAATTACAATAAAGGCAATTGAACCAATTATAATCCAAGTCATAAAAAATTTACCCCAATCGAAAGTTGGGGGATAGTATTCAATTTTTCCATCGGGTGTAACAACTTGGACAGGTTTAGAGTAGTAAAAGGCAGGATGAAATGGTAAGTACCAAAGCCAAGAGGTATGTCCCATCAAATATCCCATCATTAAACCGCTGGCGAAATCTCCGTAATGATTTACAACAGCATTTTTCGGCAATGTTGGAAGCTGGCTTGGTGTGATAACTTTTCGTGGAACTCCATATCGTTTTTGAAAGCTGGGAAAATTTGTAGAGTAATTTTGTGTGCCGACTCGATTTCCCCCAAAACTTGAACGGGGCGTACCAAAGTTTGAACGAGGAGTTGTCGGAACAGACAAATCTTTTCTCGGAACATTTCTTTGAATGCCAAAAGGTTGATTACTTCGACTTCCACCAAATGAACGAGGAACTTGGTAAGTCCGACTACCTCCAAAACTTCGATAGGTTGAACTGCGTGAGCCACCAAAACTACTTCTCCCTTTCTGCGAAAAAAGTTCTTCGAAAGGGAAAAGCACTGCAACAATTAGTAGCCCAAGCACAACTATTAGAAAAATTTTGATTTTATTTTTCATTAGAAAATTGCCTCTGTTGTTATACTTCCATCTTGATTTCTAAATGTAAAATTGGCAATAAACACAAATTCACCACTTGTTTTATCACTTTTAATTAGCGAGCTAATTCCCTTTTTATTGTATCTCGGTGTTTTAATATGAATAAACAAATTCACCAAACCATCCACAAACTGATTATTGTAATAAACTTCTGTGTTTTCTATATTCCCATCGCTGATAATTTCCAAAAGTTGCAGGTTTCGGGCTTCTTCTTCGGTAAAAGCAGGTTCCTTTTTACCGATGTTTTCGAGATAGTCGGCGAAAGGATTCTTGTAATATTCATTTCCATCGATGCCAATATAAACCAAGACAGAATCGAAAGTCCCATCTTCGCCAAGATTCAGGAAAAGCTCCTTCAAACCTGCAAGTTGTTCGCCGTTGTAATATACAGCTGTTTTTTCAATTGTTCCATTACTTTCGATTGCAAAGGTTGGCATAAAATTTCAAACTTATAAAAAAGCAAAATTATTAAAATTCAGATAATAATTGTAAAATTTCAAATTTTTGGCTTTCAAATATAAAAATTCCATTTAATTTTGTTAGACTAATTTTTTGTTTTATAAGTAACAAAAGTTGCAATGGAATTTATCGTAACAGCACGAAAGTGGCGACCTAAACGATTTGATGAAATAATAGGGCAGGAACACATAACAAATACCTTGAAGAATGCAATTCGCTTGAATAGAATTTCGCATGCATACCTTTTTAGTGGACCGCGTGGAATTGGCAAAACTACAACCGCAAGGATTTTAGCCCGCGCTGTAAATTGCCAAAATCTTCAAGATGCCGAACCCTGCAATCAATGCGACTCGTGTTTAAGTATCCTAAATGGAACTTCGCTCGACGTTATCGAAATCGATGGCGCATCGAATAACAGTGTCGATGATGTTCGCTCCTTGCGAGAAAATGCAAAATATCCGCCATCCTTGGGTAAATACAAACTTTACATCATTGATGAAGTTCATATGCTTTCCACCTCTGCTTTCAATGCCTTGCTCAAAATACTCGAAGAACCCCCTAAACACTTAATTTTCATCTTCGCTACGACCGAACCGCACAAAGTTCTCCCTACTATTCTAAGCCGTTGCCAACGTTACGAGTTCCGCCGAATGGACATTCCTACGATTGTTAAACAAATACAAAAAATTGCAAAAGCCGAAAATATATCAATTGATGAAGAAAGCTTATTTGTGATTGCAAAAAAAGCAGATGGTTCGATGCGTGATGCACAGAGTATTTTCGACCAATTTGCAATTTCGTGCGAAGGGAAAATTACATTTTCCACTATAAAAGACTTCTTCCATTTAATCGATGATGAATACTTCTTTAAAGTATCCGAATCAATAATTGAAAGGAAGCTTTCGAATGCATTCGAAATTAGTAACGAAATTACAAAAAACGGCTACGATTATTTTGAATTCCTCGACGGCCTTGTTGAACACTTCCGAAACATATTAGCTATCAAACTGGCTCACGAAAAATCCGACATTTTTCTGCCCCAAAACTTAATGCAAAAGCTGCACGAAATTTCAACTAAATTTTCGGAACACGACCTGATTAGAATAATTAACCTTATAATTCAAACACAACAACAATTAAAGTACTCAATTTCCCCTAAAATTCGAGTAGAACTTCTTCTGACACAATTAATTGAAATGCCAAATACAATACAAATATCTGAGCTTATAAAAGAGATTCACGACTTAAAAAAAAACTACAACAAGATAGCACCCGAACCTAAGACAAAAAAACAACTTATTGAGCCACAACAACAACATTACTCAACCCAGGCGAATATTATTCCCCCTTCAACCCAGGAAACTTACACAAAAACGGCTTCCCCCACGTCCCAAACCCAATCCAGCGAACCTGCTCAACCCAAAACAATCGAGGAGTTTTTCGAAAATTACAAAGACACAATCAACGGCTTACAACTTCTTGCCCAACACCAGACATTACGAACTGAAATTCGGGACAAAAGAATCCTTTTCATTGTTAATAATAGATTCTATTACGATTTTATTCAAGAGAAAAGATATGCATTAATTCAAGCAATTAAGGAGTTTTTCGGGACTGGATATACACTCGAAATATTACTTGCAGAAGAAAATAACAGCTCTGTTGCAAATACACAAGGTAATGACCAAAGAACTAATTTTCAACAAATAGCAGAAACCACAAGTTCCGAGCAACCAAGGACTGAATTGGAGAAGAAAATAATTGAATTATTCAATGCAAGACAGATACCACTTTAACTACTTGAGCATTGGACCGTAGTGTTCGAACATATATTTGACAACGGCTTCGGCTTCGTTTGGCTTCAAACCTTGATTGGGCATTGGTGGGTATTTGGGGTCAACTTTTGTTGGATTTAAAACGTATTTGACCATATCCTCCATTCGACCTTCGTATTTTTTAAGTACTTCTTTGTGTGGTGGACCAACCAGCACCGTTTCGAATTGATGGCAGGCCACACATTTTGTTTTGTAAATTTCTTCGCCGTTAACCGTTATTGTCGCCCGTCCACTTGCCAGCAAAAGTTGTGTCTTTTGCTCTTCGTAATTTTTCGAAACAATGTATTCTTGCACTTTGTTGGAGTAAGCAAAAAGATTGGATTCTCCTGCAATAAATATTATCAACGCTGTTACTGCCAAAAAGAAGGAAACATTGGCAAAGTTCAATTTGTTTTCTTTATACGAATAATAAGAGAAAATGAAAGCAAAAAGTAATACGAAAATCAAAACAATGTTGAAAACAAAATAAAGGAAATTAACAACTACTTTTGGAGTCATTGCATAATTCAAAAGCAAAAATATTGGTATTGGAATACCAAAAGCAGACGACAAAGCAATCAGATTTCGGGAACTACCAAACACTTCCAAATTCGATTGGCTTTCCAAACTTTTAACCTCAGTAATGTTAAAATAAATATAAGCCAATGGAGCAAAAAACATTGAAAGTAAAACAAAATCGATAATGCGTGCAACCGAAGGCAATGCAAAAAAGTTGAAATTTGTTGATTTTTCGAAAAATAGAACCAACAAAGTGCTAAATGTCCAAACAAAAAGAAGGAAAGAAACGAACGACATTAAAGCAAACAGAAGTGTTAGAAAATTCAATTTAACTATTTGGGAGCTGTTCAATCGGGTTTCCAGCCATTTACGAAGGCGTGTTTTATATAGATATAAGAACACGATAGCCAGCAACAAAAGAATAAACAATGGTAAGAAATTCAAACTCAAAAGTTGCGGGTCGAAAGCAAATTGAATTAAGATAAAATAAACACCAAAAAATGGTACTAACCCTAAAAGAAAAGCTGGCAGGAGTGTTTTGCCTGTAATCTTTGCAAAATTGTTTGAAATTTCGAAAAGTGAAACATCTGCCTTCCTTTTTCCCAAAAAGGCAAAATAAATCGAAAAAGCCAGACTACCGAAGCATAAAGAAACAAACGAAAACAAAATAACGTAACCAAAAAAGAACAAAAATTCAAAGAGTTTCAAAGTTTGAATTGAATTCGGCAGAGTTATTAAATTCAAAAATTCCATTATTTATTCGTTATTTAACCGACAATCTTGTTAATTGAAAAAACGATTAACGCTAAAAGGACAAAGAAATTCAAGCGAACAAAAGCAGTGCGAAAAGAAAACTCGACATTGGTCAATTTCAAAAGCGGAATTGAACGATAAATCAGCAAAACACCAAGAAGAAAGAGAATTAGGACCGAAAGCAAGTTAAATCGAGTGCCAAAAAGTGGAATAGCCAAAGCAAGAATGACTAAAATCGAAATGGAATAAAATGAAATCCTTGAGATTTGGCGGGTGGTCAACTTATCGGTCAAAACAGGGAATCCAGCTTTCCGATAATCATCTTCGAATAAAATCAGAAGTAACCAGAAGTGAGGGATTTGCCAAACGAAGAAGAAACCCGCAAGAGCCAAAATTTGAGGATGCAGAAGCTCGCCCCCTCCTAAAATCCAACCAATGTATGGTGGAATCGAACCAATAAATGCCCCAGGGACAGAAGCCCAAGGCGAACGCAATTTCAATGGTGTGTAAATAAAATTGTAAAGAACAACAGCACTTAAACCAAATAAAGGAACTAAAACATTGTTCGAAAAAAAAGTAAGTAAAAGAAGTCCAAGGAAAATCAGCAATAAAGAGAAAAAGAGACCACTCGCAGGGGAAATCTTTCGAACCGGTATAGGGCGAAGTTGTGTTCTTCGCATAATCGAATCAAGTTTCCATTCTTGAACTTGGTTCAATCCACCTGCACCACCCGAAAGGAGAAGAATTCCAACGAAAAGCCAAAGAATATCAAAATTAATCTCGTTCGAAGCCAAAATGAAGCCCGTAATTGCAGAAATTCCCGCAAGGAATGCAATGCGAAACTTCACAAAATTTAGTATGTCTTTCAAACCAAGTCTATTTGTTTCCATCTTCTTGCACAAAATTATCGTAAAGCAAATCCACAATGAAATTTACCTCATCATCGGTCAACCGTTGAGTAAAATGGGTCATTTTGTTTTTTTCGTATCCAAGGACAATTTCTTCGCTTGGCTGGTAAATTGCTCGCTTTAAATAGTCTTTATTTATTGCAACAAGTGTGTCTTTACCATTAAATTTAACAGCGGCGTATCCCCTGTTCAAGTTGGCAAACGAGGGACCATATCCTTTTGTACCATCCAATGAATGGCACTGGACACAGCCTTTTGCAACGAGAATAGCATAATTTGTTTGAAGCAAACGCCTGTAATCCGATGAATGCGATGCCAGGTAAGTGTTTATAAAAGTATTATCAACTTTTCCTTCATACCAAAGTGAAAACTCCTCTTCGGGTACTACAAATATTTTTGTATACATCAATGAATGTTGTAGTCCGCAGTATTCGGCACAGGCAATATCGTATGCACCAACTTCTTTGGGGTGAACAACCATATAGTTTTCTCGTCCAGGGACTGCATCTTCTTTAATCCGAAATGCAGGGATATAGAAGCTATGATTAACATCAATCGATGTAATTTCGAATTTAATAGGTTTTCCAACGGGAACCACAAGCGTGTCGGACTGTTTTCCATTCGGATAAGTAAAATTCCAAGCCCACATTTTAGCGGTTACCTTTACAACCATTGCATCGGGGGGAACTTCCCTCGAAGTTTTAAATGAAACATAACCGAAATAAAACATAGAAAGAACCAACAGCACAGGAATAACAACCCAAACAATTTCCAACGTTTTATTGCCTTCGATTTGCGAAGCAACAGGGTTTCGCTTCCGATTGTATCGGACTACAAAATAAATCATAGCAATTGTTACTATCAAAAGCAAAAGGAACGAAACCCCAATGATGTAAAGCATTACACTATCGACCGATTTCGCATAGTTAGATGCCGACGCAAACATAGTTCTACCTATAAAATATATCAAATGATGTTAAAATAAAAATTGAAGCCAAAGTCAGTAGAGCAACCAAAAGAAAAACTTTGAAAATTAAGTCATCGAACCTGATGTGCATAAAATAAAGTACAACCAAAACCGATTTTATTGCTGCAATAGTTAAAGCTACAAATAAAGCAAGGCGATGAAGGTCAACCCCGGCAACAGAAACTGTCAAGACTGTTAAAGAGACTAACCCTAACCAAATCAAGACATAAACAGAAAATGGTATGAAATGTTTTTCAGCCGTGTGTTTTGCTTCCATATCCACCCCTTAATGAATCAAATAAAACAATGGGAAAAGGAAAATCCAAATCAAATCGACAAGGTGCCAATAAAGACCCGAATTTTCCAACTTAACATAATCTTCGGCAGTAATCTTCCCACGAATCAGAAAAACTAACATAAATGATAGAATAATTGCTCCAACGATAACGTGCAGAGCGTGCAAACCTGTCATCGAAAAGTATAAGCCATAAAATATTATTTCACCATTTGGCTTACTCAAAAGCTCGGGGGCATTCGGTGCAATTCCGTGATGAAATTTTGCTGTCCATTCGAAATATTTAATTACCATAAAAGTTAAAGCGAAGGCAATTGTAAGGCAAAGAAACACAATCGAAAGGGTCTTTTTACCTCTTTGAATTGCTGCGATTGACAGAGCCATCGTAAGACTACTTGTCAGAAGCACTATTGTGTTGACCGTGCCAAGCACAATGTTCAAATCCTTGGCAGCGATGACAAAATCCTGTGAGTATTCCAAACGATAAGCCATATAGAGCAGGAACAATCCGCCAAAAAGCAGCAGTTCGGAAAACAGAAACAACCACATTCCAATTTTTGCACCAATGGCATCTTTGTGTTGGTGTGGGTCGGCAAGATGCCCGTGAAAACTTTCCTTTTTAATTACCGAATTATTTGCTTCTAATGTTTCCATTTATCTACTTTCATTATCAGATTCGAAATGATAAGGACTGTGCTTTATTTCGGGTATTTCTTCGAAATTTTCGACTGGTGGGGGCGAAGGTATTTGCCATTCCAAAGTTACACCACCCCAAGGATTCTGTTCAGCAGGCTTTCCTTTAAACAATGCATAAATCAAATTTCCAAACATAATTGCAAGGCCAAGAATAAGAATCCACGAACCAACAGTAGAAATTATATGAAGAGTCTGGTATTCGGGTAGATAACTCCAATACCTCCGAGGCATCCCCTGATAGCCCAAAATAAACATTGTCAAATAAAGCATATTGAAGCCCACAAAGATAAATGGTGTTGACCAGATTGCAATTTTCTCGTTATATATTTTCCCAAACATTTTCGGGAACCAGTAGTGAAAAGCAGCGAACATAATCATCGCTGCACCACCGAACATAACATAATGGAAATGGGCAACCACAAAATAGGTATCGGTTACGTGTACATTTGTCGAAAGTGAACCCAGCACCAATCCTGTCAAACCACCAATAGAAAACAAGAAGATGAACATCATAACAAACAACAAAGGAACACGCAATTCAATTGAGCCTTTGTATAATGTTGCAACCCAATTAAATACTTTCACTCCACTTGGAACAGCAACAAGAAAAGTCAATAGCGAAAATACCATTCTCGAAGTATCACTCATTCCTGAACTGAACATATGGTGTGCCCACACGAAGTAACCAATAAAAGCAATAGCAAGACTTGAATATGCAATTGCTTTATAGCCAAATATTGTACGTTTAGCAAAAGTTGGAATAATTTCGGAGACAACTCCCATTGCGGGAAGTATCATAATATAAACGGCCGGATGCGAGTAAATCCAAAACAAGTGCTGATAAAGTATTGGGTCGCCACCTCTTGCGGGGTCGAATAAGCCGATCCCTAGTAACCTTTCGACAATTACTAATACAAGAGTGATACCAACCACAGGTGTTGCAACGATTTGAATCCAAGAGGTAGCATACAGAGACCAAACAAACAATGGCAACCGAAAGAAAGTCATTCCTGGGGCTCGCAATCGGTGAACAGTGGTAACAAAATTCAATCCCGTAAGGATGGACGAAAAACCTATAATAAACGCCCCCAGTAATGGTAGAACAACGTTGGTTGTTGTTCGAATACTATAAGGAACGTAAAAGGTCCAACCTGTATCGACCGGACCACCTTGCAAAAAGAGTGAAACCAAGATAAAAAGTCCGCCAATGATGTATAACCACCACGAAAGCAAGTTCAATCGGGGGAAAGCTACATCGCGTGCTCCAATTTGGATTGGAAGGAAGAAGTTACCAAAAACCGCAGGGATGCCAGGAATGATGAAGAGAAAAATCATTATCGTACCATGCAAAGTAAACAAAGTATTATAAGTTTGTGCATCGACAACGGTTTTGTCAGGGGACAGCATCTCCAACTTCATCACGAAACCTAAACCCACGGCAACCCAAAAGAATGTTACAATACCAATCAAATAAAGCAAGCCAATCCGCTTATGGTCGGTCGAAAATATCCACGAAAGTAACTTACTCTTTCGTGGTCGATAAGTCAAATAATTACTCTTGTCAAAATTTAATACATTCTCAGCCATTTGTTCTCTCCCGCTTAGATTTCTTTTTTGTAAGAACAACAAAAAATACAACAATTGAAATCAACATTATTGTCCCAATAACTCGGGTGAAATTAAAAACATAAGTTCGTCCCGCTGGGTCATAAGAATAGCAGAATTTTAACAATCTATTTATTGTTGGCATCGGTAAGCCTTTTTCTGCTTCGAGAATAGCCATTTTGAAATCGAAGGGGCGAAACTCTGTTCCGAACAAATATCTACATATCTTTCCATCGGGGGCAATAGAATAGACCGCTCCTGCGTGAACGAAATCCCCTTTTCCATCGGGCTTGAAATAAAATCCGATTGCATCGGTAAGAGCATAGACAGAAGCACTGTCACCGACAAGAAATTCCCAAGAATCTGCCGATAATTGCTTTTCGAGTGCGTTTATATGATTATTTTTCCATTTCTTGGCGACCGAAGGTGTTTCTGTATAATCGAAACTGATGGTAAGTAACTTATAATCTTTACCTGGCTGAAGCTCAACCTGGTCGACTACATCTGTTACACCCGTAAGCAATGGACTGCATATACCAGGGCAGTGGTAATAGACAAACATCAAAATTGTAGGTTTGTCGATATACTCTCCAAGTTTGATTTTCTTTCCTTCGGAGTTTGTGAACACCAAATCCAATGGGATTTTGTTGCCTAATTTTTCGACTATTCCTACCTCGGGGCGATTGTTCCCAAAAACATACAAAACATTCAGCAAAAAAACAATAATTAAAAGTAAATGATTAAATCTCATTTTTGACTTCACTAATAATATTTAGTATATCATTTAAAAATTTATTCTTTGTTTCCGAATTTTGATTCAAATAAGTGATGTAAACACCATTTCGGTTAAGATTATTAACCAAGATAGTTTCCACACCGCTTATATTCACATTGTTTTCAACGAAACTGGCAAGAAAATTAGAAAACTTATTTAAATCGTAAACGAAGGTATATTTGTTTGAGAATTCCTGTCGGAGCTTATCGTGCAGCAAAGCACGAATTTTCATTTGTTTTGCCGCTTCCGTTAGTATTTTTTCTTCAGCCATCTGAATCGGAATGCGTGGGGGGACGTATACATTTTGCGATACATTAAATTCCTTTTCAATTTGAACGAAGTCTTCCTCGGTTGGTTTGGGTAAAGAACCAGAAAGTTTATAAATGAAATGAATCAATGCAATTCTATCTTTTGGTGTTAAAAATTCATAGGATACCATTGCAGAATTTGGTATTCCTTCTTTTAATGTCTTATAAATTCCAACAGGTGTATATCCATTTTTCCAATTTTTTGTTTCGTGAAAACTTCTTGGTGGGGGATTCAATCCAACAGATGCAAGGCCATCGCCTCGACCTTCGTTCCCGTGGCAAGTGTAGCATTGGCTTCGATAAATCTCTTCTCCCCGACGCAATAATTCTTCGGTAGGCTGTCTGACAAGATTTATATCCACCCCCTCGACAAAAACTGCTGGCTGCAATTTAACATCCTTATAAACTGTAGCCGAATCGGGTTCGACGTACGAAGTTTCGTTCCTTTGAATGAAATCGACGTGGTAAAGAAAAAGTATTCCCAAAGCGAAAATAACAATGGCAAAATAAACAAAAAGATAACCAAACCACCGAGTTGGGTCTTTCAAAATATTTTTGAAATTCAGTTCAACTTCTGGTTTTAAATTATCAATATTCATATTTTTTAATTAGTTTTACTAAAACTTATTTTTCGAATTTTTAATATTTTTATTTTAGAGTTTATAAAAAAAATTCTTGAAATATCAATTTTCAAAATCATAAATGAAATTCCAATGCTCGTTTGAGTTTCGGGTCGCCAATCGGGACAAGGTTTTGTTTTGTTTCGAAACGGAGAAAAATCGAAAGAATTAAACCAATTGCAAAAATAATAAACGAAATCTCAATCCAGCTAAATGCGATGCTACCTTTGGAGAATGTAGGCATTACAATCCAATAAAGGTCGTAATAATGTGCACCTAAAATCCAAAGCGAAGCTATTTTCAATTTCCTGGGATTCATCTTCGATGGCTGTGGCAAAAGGAAAATGTAAGGAACAACAAACTTTACAAAAATTAGCCCTATTGACCAATAAAGCCAACTTCCTTCGCCACGAGCAATAAACCAAAATGTCTCTTCGGGCAAATTAGCATACCAAATCAACATAAACTGACTGAAAGCAATATAGGCCCAAAAATTAGTGAATGCGAAGAGCAGAGCTCCCATACTATAATAATGGTCTACTTTCAATCCTTTGACCAAAAATCCATTTTCGTTTAAAGTAACAGAAGCAAAAGTAAAAACCGAAAGTGCTGCCAAAACCGAGCCCGAAAAGTAATAAACACCAAATATAGTCGAATACCAATGTGGTTCTAAACTCATCAGCCAATCAATAGCAAAAAACGTTAAGGTTATTGCAAAAATTGGCATAAAAACTGCCGAAAGGGCAATGTTCTTCTTTGTCAGCAATTGGTCTTTTGTTATATCTTGCTTAACAGAATTTCGTTTAAACAAAATTGCAAATAAAATCCAGATGAAGGAAAACACAAAAAAGCGAATCACAAAAAAAGAAAAATTCAAATATGGCTCTTTAGCTTTTAGCATTGCATCAGTTTCCAATGCTTCGGTGTGCGACCAATGGAAAACTGAATGAATGTCCAACAGAACAACAATTCCCAACAAAGGCACAACAAAGAGAACATTTGCAAATCGCTCTGCAATACGTCGGAAAGGAACACTCCAAACCGCTCCTGTCAGATATTCAATACCTATGAAAAACAAAGAAGCTGCACCAATACTTGTAAGAAAAGCAATAACAATGACAAGATTAAAAGAAGCTCGTTCGTGCGAAAGAACAAAGGACAACACTACACCAATTAAACCAAGCAAAAGAAGTGCATTTGTAATCGAATAGATTTTCTTTGGGAATGGAACAGGTTTATACACGATTTGTTCAAGTGAATCTATCATTTGACGTCCTCCTCTTTTGCATTCATAGAGCGTTGAAGTACACGGATATAGTTAACAATTGCCCAACGTTCTTTCTCAGTAAGTTGCGAAGCATACGACGGCATTACATTCTGACCATCTACAATAACGTGATAAATTCTTCCATCAGTCCAATTGCGAACTCGGTCGGTATGAAGGCTCGGTGGGTTCGGAAATTGACCCCGAAGATGCGAATCGCCTTCGCCCAGCCAACCGTGGCAAGGTGAACAAAACGTATTGTATTTTTGCTTACCCAATTCAATTATTTCTTTCGTTGGTGGATAGGGATTGAAAAGAAGTTGCCCTGCTTCCTCGGGCTTCCCTTTGAAGGGATAAATCAATTGTCCCCGAGCAACACTGCCTCTGGGTGGTGTTCGCATACCGAAACCATCGGCAAAGAAATCCGATGCCTTCTGTGGATTTAATCGAAACTGATTTGCCATAAAGTCGAACGGTGGCATATAAGGAAGTTTATTATTTACGAAATATGATACAAAAGAAGTAACTAATGCCACAACAATCAAGAATACAATAAATTTTGGTTCGAAAACCTTGGGTTTGAAAACTAAATCATTGCTATCGAAGTAAACTTCGACAATTTCTTCGGCGCCTTCTTCTCGGAAGAAGTTGTAAATGAAATCTCTATCGAATTTCGAGTCCTTGGATTCGACAAAAACACCTAATTTATCGACCGAAACTTTATTCATATAATCAGAATTGTGCAAAGGATGTCTGTTGTTAGGAAATTTAAATAGGACAAAAAGCATAACAATCGAAGTTCCAACAGAAGCAAGAAGGACAGTAAGTTCGAACAATACTGGAACAAAGGCAGGAAAGGAAAACCAAGGTTTGCCACCAATTGTTAATGGATAATCGACCGACATTGTCCAATATGTTAGGAAAAGACCTGTAAGGGTTCCCGTCAACCCCAAGGCAAGAGCCACATAACCAAGAGGCGACCATTTCAATTTCATCGCCTTCGGCAGCCCATGCAACGGATAAGAACTATGAACATCCCAATGTTTATAACCTAATTGAGAGATTTTATGTGCTACTTCTTTGACTTTACTTGGGGAATTGAATAATGCCCCAACACCATAAAGTATTTGCTTATTATCTTCCATTTAACCCTCAATGCAATTGTGGTTGAGAAGTTTTAAGAACACCTTTTACCTCCGAAATCGAAACAACTGGCAATGATTTAATAAACAATATGACCAAAGTAAAGAACAAACCAAAACTACCCAGCAAAATGCCAATATCGACAAGCGTCGGGGTATAAAATCCCCAATTCGAAGGCAAAAAGTCTTTCGAAAGAGTAGTGACAACAATAACAAATCGTTCGAACCACATTCCAACGTTGACCAAAACACCAATTACGAACATAATAGGTATGGTGCGTCGAATCTTTTTGAACCAGAACAATTGAGTAAAAATAACATTGCAGGAGACCATAACCCAATAAGCCCAAGCATAATCGCCAAATGCACGATTAAGGAACACGAAGCTTTCCAATGGGTTGCCACTATACCAGGCGATAAAGAATTCCATCCCATAGGCATAGCCTACCATCATTCCAGTGGCGAGCATAACTTTGTTCATCTTCTCCAAAATATCGATTGTAATTATGTGCTGTAAATTGAAAACCTTTCGGACAACAATTAAGACATTTTGAACCATTGCAAAGCCCGAAAACACAGCACCCGCAACAAAGTAAGGCGGGAAAATTGTGGTATGCCAGCCAGGAAGAATTGAAACTGCAAAATCGAAACTTACAATTGTATGAACCGAAAGCACCAAAGGAGTAGCAAAACCCGCAAGAACCAAATAGAGCATTTCGTAATGATGCCAATGCCGTGTTGAATGACGCCAACCCAAACTTAAAATCGAATAAATTGTCTTACGAATCTTACTTTGCGTCCGGTCACGCAACATTGCAAGATCGGGAATTAAGCCAATATACCAAAAGACAAAAGAAACCGTAAGGTAAGTAGAAACAGCAAAGACATCCCAAATCAAAGGCGAGGTAAAATTAACCCAAAGATGGTGTTGATTCGGCAGTGGGAACAAATATCCTGCAAGCCAAGGACGCCCCGTGTGAATCAAGGGAAACAAGCCCGCAGTAATAACAGCAAAAATAGTCATTGCTTCGGCAAAACGAGCAATACCAGTTCGCCAACGTTGGCGAAACAGAAACAAAATAGCCGAAATAAGAGTACCGGCGTGACCAATGCCAACCCAAAACACAAAATTTACAATCGGAATCGCCCAACCAACAGGTTGATTATTCCCCCAAAGCCCAATTCCGTAATAAAATGAAAACCCTAAACAAATTGCACCAACTAATAACAAGGTAACACTTATGCCCAAAGCAAGGAAATACTTGCCCGTTGGTTTGGTTTCCAAAGGCTTTGCAATAGCATCATTAATTGAACTAAGGGAAGGGTTACCTTCGATTATATCGGGTTCAATTGTGTAATCAATCACCTTATTCACGAACCTACCTCCTTGGTTTTGTTTCGCAATTTTGCAATGTATGTAATATTGGGTTTAATATTCAATTCTTCCAAAACAAAATAGCCAAGTTTATGATTTCGCCAGTATGAAACCAATGAATTCGGATTGTTCATATCGCCAAAAAGAATAGCATCGGCTGGGCAAGCCTCTTGGCAAGCCGTCTTGACGTCGCCATCTTGAATTTCCCTGCCCATTTGAATAGCCTTCGACCGAGCAGCGGAAATCCTTTGAACACAAAATGTACATTTTTCCATAACACCACGCGAACGAACGGTAACCTCGGGGTTGTTAAGCAAACTGAAGGAATCGCGATGCAAAAATCCTTTTGCAAAATGGTCACGATAGTCGAAAAAGTTAAATCTTCGAACCTTGTACGGACAGTTATTCGAACAATACCGAGTGCCAACACATCTATTGTAAACCATCTGGTTTAAGCCATCGGGACTATGATTTGTTGCAACAACAGGGCAAACATTTTCGCACGGTGCATCGTCGCAATGCTGACAAGTCATCGGTTGGATAGAAACTTCGGGATTGTCTTGATTACCCGAAAAATATGTATCTATTCTAATCCAATGCATTTCCCGGCTTTTCAGAACTTGGTCTTTACCGACAATTGGGATATTGTTTTCTACATTGCAAGCGGTAACGCAAGCACCACAACCTGTACATTTATTCAAATCGATAATCATTGCCCATTTGACACCCGTATACTTAACTTCGGGAATGATTGAAAGAGTCGATTTCGCCCGGTGCACCTTAAATTTACCATTCTTGTAGTCTTCAACTGTCGATTCTTGAATTATACTTCGGGACTTGTGAAGTTCCTTCAAAAATGTATCATTTAATGAATGATGCTCGACAGTTGAAGCAATTGGATATTTTTTGGATGTTGCAACAACCTTAATATCGTCAAAGTGCATATTTCCAAAGAAAGCATCTTGACCCAACAATATATTGGGATTGAACCCAACCCCTTCGCCAACAATCCCCACATTCTTTTGCCCAAAGCCAATTTCTATTGCAATGAAATTGTTGGGCAAGCCAGGGACGACAAAAACAGGAATTTCGACTGTCTTTTGGTTACGACTAATCTGAATTATATTTCCTGTTTTAATTCTTAAACTTTTGGCAGAAGTTTCCGAAATTGCAGCATAGTTGTCCCAAGTAACTTTTGTTATTGGATGCGGAAGTTCCAACAACCAACCATTGTTAATGTATCGACCATCACCAATAAAATAGGATTTCTTCAAACTAACCAACCAATCGGCTCTATGATATGGATTTTCGACGACATAGAGTTCATCGAACCTGAATTTCTTATCGATTGGTGAACTGTTTGTGGTTCCAACAAATCCATCGTGAATCAAAGATTGCCAATACAAATCGAAACTTGAACCGTTTGTAATTTTTGGCAAGTTGGGATTCGTTTGCCAGTTTTCTTTGATAAATTGTAAATACTGGTGTTGTTTCAAACTTTTGTTTAAAATTCCAAGAATAAAATCTTCGAGTTGGTAAGTTTTCCAAAGTGGTTCGATTACAGGTTGCTGGAATGAATAACCAAAACCTGCATAAGCAAAATCGTTCCAAGATTCGAAAGAATGGCTAATTGGAACAACTAAATTCGAAATTGCTGTCGTCTCGTTTTCAAACATCGAAAATGCTGCAACGGTTGGAATGTTTGCAAAAGCTTTGCTCAATTGTATAGTTTCCGAAAAATGAAAAACAGGATTTGTATCGAAAATCAACAATGCTTCGACATTACCATTCAAACTTCTTTTTTCGAAATCTTTAAAATCATCAAGCTTCGAAAGCGGAACCATTGGTTGGTTGCTTGGCAAATAATTATTTGCATTGAACAGCAATTCGTTAAGGAAATTACCAAGAATGTGTAACTCCGCAGGCAAAGTTGAACCAACAACGAAAAGGCTTTGACCAATATTCAAGACAAGGTCATTTATTAAGCTTTTTAGTATTCGAATCTCGATTTTAGCCCGATTTGAGAATTGTTCCAAAGTTACATTAAATTTGCCCCTCAAATTGTCTAAAATTGTCGATGGAAGATTAAATTTTTCGCTGTGCTTTGTCAAAAGTTCATTAATTATTGCACTTAGCAAATCGAAGAAGTCCGATGGGTGCAACGGTATTCTATAATCTGCATTAGCACCTGTAAGTGTTAAATCGCTTTCGAAAGCATAAAATCTCGAAAAGTTATCCAAATCGTTAACATTACGTCTTGCAACAAATTCTCTGATGTTTTTGACAACATTGCCTTCGTTGCCCAAAAAATTGCTTTCGACCGAAACTATTATCTTTGCTTGGCTAAAATCGTAATCCAAATAGTTTTCGTTTCCATAACAAATTTCCCAAGCTTTACGCCTACGGTACTCGCCTGGAAATTCGTAGCTTAAAATCTGAATGTTTGGGTAAATACCTACTAACTTATCCAAAAGTGCTTTGAAAGAAGGCGAATAGATTGGCTTGGAGATGATGTAGACTTCTTTACCATTGGCTTTGGCTTTTTCCAAAGAACTTATCAATAATGTTAAAGCTTCGTCCCAAGTGATTGGCGTAAAAGCGTTACCATTTTTCTTTTTTGGCTCTTTCAACCGCTCGGGATTGTAAAGGTCTAAAATTGAAGCTTGACCAATAGCACAAATTTTGCCTTTGTTGGAAGGATGCAAATCATTGCCATCGATTTTAATAGGCCTTCCCTCACGAGTTTTAATCAAAATTCCACAATGTTGTTCGCAACCATTGCAAGTAGATGCATAATATTCTGGTTCGCCCAATATCGTAGTTTCGGGTTTACGATTGTAAGGAACAATTTCGCCTTTGTCTTGATAATTTGTGCAGGAAGCAGCTACAAAAGCAAGCGAAGCCGAAGAAAGAGCAAGAAATTTTCGCCGAGAAACCTTTGCCAAGCCCTCAATTTTGAATTCATCTTTTGCGCCATTGCCAAATTCAGTTTCTTTTAGTTGCTTGATTTTTGATTTCGAAGCAAACTTTTCGTATAACTTCCAAAATGATTTATCTTCCATAATTTACCCAAAAATTCCAAAAACAAATGAAAAAAGAATAGTTCGAAGATGAACAAAAAAGGAGAAGGTAAGTGTTATGCCTTTTGAAACTTTTATTTTTTGAACTACACCAGCAAATAGTTTCTTCCATTTCAAATTTATATGCTAACGATGACAAGCGTTACAATATTCGGGACCCTTTTTAACAATGCCAGCCAGTTCGGGCATCTTTTGATGCGGATTCCGATGACATTCGAGGCAAGCACCCATCGTAAATCTTTGCACTTGCATAACTTTATCCATTTTTTCGACTTCCCCGTGACAATGCTTACAATCGATTCCACGATTAACATGAACGCTGTGGTCGAAATAAGCAAAATCGCCCAACTTATGGATGCGCTTCCATTGCAAAGGCTTATTTTCGAAAAAGAAGCTCGAAAGTTTGATAATCTCTGGTCTGTCCTTCCGTGCAATTGTGTGGCAATTCATACATATTTCCGTCGATGGAACCGAAGCAAAGCGGCTCTTATCCACGCTGGTATGGCAATACTTGCAATCGATTTGCATCTGTCCAGCATGCAACTTGTGCGAAAAAGCAATAGGTTGGTCAGGAGAATAACCAACCCCATCGCGTTCGGGTCGGCTAACGAAGAATGTTACAAAGTAACTAACTACGATGATGAAGACCGTTATAGGCAGTCTGACCTTTAAAATATAGTCTAAATTTGATTTTAACATCAATTAAACTTGTTCTTTGTTCTAAAAATTTCAAAAATAGTAAAAATTTTTAAAAGAATAAAAAATCAATTTTCAAAGTCTAAAATCTTAACAATATCTTTCGCCTTTAATCCAAACGCTTTCGACGTGATTGACTCCGAAATTATAGAATATTTCGAGGTAATTTGGAACATCGAAAACGACGAGGCTTGCATATTTTCCTTCTTCGATACTACCGTAATTTTCGGACAATTCAATTGCTGCCGCACCATTTAAGGTTGCAGCGACCATTGCCTCTTCGCAAGTCATTCCAAGATTAATGGTAGCCAGTGACAGAATGAGTTGCATATTTTGGGTAAAGCAAGAGCCAGGATTGAAATCAGTCGCAAGAGCAACGGGCAAGCCCGAATCAATTATTTTTCGGGCTTTGGCGTATGGCATTTTGATAAAGTAAGATGTACCGGGAAGTAATGTAGCAATTGTGCCACTTTCTTTCATCGCATTTATTCCTTGGTCATCGACGAACAGCAAATGGTCGGCAGAAATTGCTTTAACTTCGGCTGCCAATTTCGCTGCACCAACATTTGCAAGTTCATCGGCATGCATTTTGATTTTCAGTCCATATTCCTGTGCTATCTCGAAAATCCTTCGTGCTTGGTCAATCGTATAGTAGCCTCTATCGACAAAACAATCGCAATAAACAGCAAGACCTTCCTTTGCAACTTTAGGTATTACCTCCTTGCAAAGTAAATCTATGTAATCCTCTTTCCAATATCTGTATTCAGGCGGGAAATCGTGTGCACCAAGAAAAGTAGGTATGATTTCCACAGGTAGTTCTTCCTTCAAATGTCGAATCACTCTTAACATTTTAAGCTCTGTTTCCATATCTAAACCATAACCACTTTTTATTTCGAAGGCGACTGTGCCGTGCTGGATTGCTCTTTGAATATGCTTCAAAGCAGTATCGAAAAGAACTTCTTCCGAAGCAATTCGTGTTGCACGCACAGTCGAAAGGATTCCACCACCCAATTCAGCAATCTCTTGATATGTCTTACCAGCAACACGCATAGCAAATTCATTCGAACGGTCGCCAGCAAAAACAAAATGTGTGTGAGAATCAATAAAGCCAGGGGCTACGGTCTTCCCCTTCATACTCAACACAAAATCCGCTTTGATTCTTTTGCTTTCGAGCATCTTTTCGGCTTGAGTGGTCGTCCCTACCCATCGAATCCTTTCATCAAAAAATACAGCACCATCGTGAATAACTTTTAATTCCTTCATCTGGATTCCCGCCTTGAAGGGTTGCTTTTTATTTGACACTACAACTAAATTTGAAATGTCTTTGAATAACTTCTTCATAACTCATTAAGTCCATTGTTCTCCATTTGGCATTTGCTTTATTTTGTTAATAATTTCCTTTACATTTTGCACTTTATTTTTCGGGCATACCAGAACAGCATCATTATCGACAATCACAACAAAATCTTTAACGCCAAGCAACGAAACAATTATTTTGCCAGAATCCGAATTATTTACAACTATTGAATCCCGTGTGTCAATCAAAATATTATTCCCCAAACTAACATTCCCATTTTCATCTTTGGGCTTGGTTCTTTCCAATGAATCCCAACTTCCAATATCATCCCACTGGAAAAGCGACCTCACGACGTATGCCGAGCGTGTCTTTTCCATCAATGCATAATCGATTGAAATATCGGGCATAGTGCTGTAAATTTCGACAATATTTGGATTCACTCCTTCGAACACTTTATCCGTTAAACCATCGAAACCCATACGTAAATTAGGAATTTTATTTGCAATTTCATAAGCATTTTGGTTAAGTTCTTTGATGAAAGTTTCTAAGTTCCAAAAGAACATCCCGCTGTTCCAAAAGAAATTTCCCGAATGCACATATTCATTTGCCAGTTCTGGGCTTGGCTTTTCGTGGAATTTCAAAACTTTATACACATTTGGAAAATGTGGAACTGCCTCCTTCGAAGACTCAATGTAGCCGAATCCTGTATCCGGTCGCAATGGTGGTATACCAATAGTAACAATTGCATAGTTTTTTTCGACAAAGTCATAGGCAATATCAACTGTTTTAAGAAAGTCCTCTTTTGGATAAATCCTATGGTCGGATGTAAAAACACCAATTGCAATTTCCTTTGGCTCGTAACGATTGTTAAACTTAGCCAAAAAGAAAGCAGAAGCAAGAGCCAAGCACGGTGCAGTATTACGCTTGAATGGTTCGGCAATTATGTTTTCGGGCGGCACTTGATTAATTATTTTTTCGATGCTTTTCTTAATTAGCTCATTCGTAAAAATAAAAATATCTTCGGGTGGAATGTAGCCACGAATCCTTTCGACTGCTTCCACGATTAAAGGCTTTTCGGAAATTAATGGAAGCAATTGCTTGGGTCGAACCCGTCGGCTAATTGGCCAAAATCGCTCGCCACTTCCACCAGCCATTAGAACTGCTACTCTTTTCCTCATCTCAAAATAAAATTTAACAATGTTTGTCTTTAAATATGATAAATTATAACTTTTTTCTTATGAAACAAAATATTAATAAAAAAAATACATTGCTAAGCGAACTCGATTTGGACGAACGTTCCAAAAAGGTGCTAAAAGCAATCGTCCAACTTTATATTGTCAACGCTCAACCTGTTGGTTCACGCCTTCTTTCAAAACATTTGCAAAAAGACCTTAACTTAAGTCCTGCCTCTATCCGCAACATTGTCGCCGAACTCGAAGAAATGAATTTGGTCGAACAAACGCATATCTCGTCGGGCAGGATTCCGACGGATTTAGGTTACCGATTCTTCGTCGAAAGCATAAACCCTCGGAAAATTCCATCGGAGAAAGAACGACAACTTATTATCAACCAACTAAAAACGGTCGATATCAACAATCCCGAAGAACTTTTGCGAACTGCAACAAAAGTGCTTGGTTTTTTGGCAAAATACCTGAGCATTGTAATTGTGCCCGAAATCCAGCAAATTAGAATACAAAAAATTGAAATTGTTGAACTTTCCCCTAATAGATTGCTATTCGTCCTTGCTCTGGAATCGAATTTCATTCGAACTCTAACAATAGAAACCAATTTCGAAATTGAATCCAGCCAAATACCGTTGCTTTCGTCTTTCATTAATGAAAAAATTGCAGGAAAAACCCTTGAATTCGTTCGTCATAACTTTAATCATTTGATTAGCGATTACCAACACAAAGATACTCCATTGATTAAGTTATTTGTAAGCCTCGTCGATACTTTGTTTGGCAAACTGAATGAAGAAGAACGTGCTTGGGTCGAAGGTGCTCATTACTTACTCGAATACCCTGAATTTGAACAGCCTTTGCAGGTGAAAAAAGTAATTCAATTGATTGAAAATACAAACTTAATTGTAGAAGTATTGAAGAAATGGCAAACCATAAATTCTAACCTAACAATCTTGATTGGTTCGGAAACCAGCTGCTCGCAATTGCGGGATTTCACCATAATAGCCTCCAACGTCCGTTTGAGTGGAATTCACACTACAATTGGGATACTCGGACCTAAACGAATGAACTATACAAAAGTCATTCCTTTGGTTCGATATTTTTCGAACGCCTTGAGCAATTTTCTATATTCTTAAAAGACTAATTGAAAAAAGCACTAAACCCGAAACAAAAAATCCCCAATGTAAATCCAAATTCGAAGCAAGAAGAGAACTGCCAACGAATGCAAGCAACGACCCGAAAAGGTTTGCCGAAGAAGCAAATCCCATTATACTTCCCACCATTTCGTGACTTGCCTTCTTCCCCAAATTCGAATATAAGGATGGAATAAGCCCTGCAAAGAAAATTCCTATTGCAATCCTTAATGGAAAAAGTAGAAAGAAGTGCGAAACAACACCATGCAAAATCATTGCAAAACCAATAGCAAAAGATGAAAGCCTTAATATCTTACGTGTTTCTATTCTATCGTTTTTCTTACCCCAAAAAGGTGCAAAAAGAACATTAAAGAATGCAGTCAAACCAATAAGAAACCCTGTGAACGTGGAAAGAAGATTCTTCGGTGCACCCATTAGTTCAATGTAATAAGACAAAATTGGATAAGTTAAAAAAATACCTACCTGCGAAAGTATAATTCCCAACAAGGGATGAGAAAATTCGGCTTTAGAAACAACATATTTGAAAACTCCGAATAAAGAATTAGATGAATGATTTTTTTGTTTATTCGATTCTTGAAGGAAAAGTGCAATCAAAGTGCCACTTAAAATACATAAACCCGCAACTACGAAGAAAACAGTTCTGAAACCGAAAAAGTCGGAAATTACACCACCAAAAAGAGGACCAACAATGCTACCTGCCGACTGAGAACTTTGAAGAACGCCAATTGCATAGCCTCGCTTATCTTGCGGAGTGTTTGCAACAATGAATCCAAGGCTTGCAGCAATGAAACCGCTCGAAACCCCTTGAAAAACCCTAAGCAAAAAAAGTTGATATACATTTTGCGAGAATCCCATCAGAAACATTGCTAGCGATAAGCCCAGAATTGCCCTAACCACCATAAGTTTCCTACCATAGCGGTCAGCTAAATTGCCCCAAATTGGCACAAAAATAATGGAAAGAAAATATGGTCCAGCAAAGACCATACCGCTCCAAAATCTTTCGCTTTCGGTAGTATTTACACCCAATTCGCGTATAAACAAAGGAAGGAACGGAACACATCCGTTCATTCCTACCATAGCAATAAATTGAGCAATTGCTAAAAGGAAAAGATTCTTCTGCCAAACTTCTTCGAAACGGAATCTACTTATTTCTGTTTTGCTCAACGCCCTGAACATCAAAATAAGTGTTATTATGAATCCAACGAATCTTAATCAATTCCATAAACATCTTTACTGAATCGAAAATAGGATTAACTTTCGACCTCGGGTCATTGTACCATTCGACAGGAACTTGAACAATCTTCAACCCGAATCTTTTTGCCAAATAGAGAATTTCTACATCGAAACTGAAACCATTTATTTTCGATTTGCTAAATACCTTTTCGGCTGCCCGAGCAGTAAATCCTTTAAAACCACATTGTGTATCTTCTATCCCTTTCATTATCAGCAATTGGACAAACTTGTTGAAAGTCTTGCCCATCATCTCCCGATAAAATGGCTGGTGAACCTTAATCATCGCTGGGTCAATTGCTCTACTTCCAATACATATATCTGCACCACCTTGTAAATGTTCCAGAAGCTTTACTATTTCGTAAATAGGAGTAGAAAGGTCAGCATCGGAAAAAATGCGATAGTCTCCTTTCGAAGTAAGCATTCCGGTTCGGACAGCAGCACCTTTGCCCAAATTCCGACCTAAATCCACAATTTTTATATCATCTCTATACTTCGATAATACTTCAACTGTTGAATCAGTCGAGCCGTCATTTACTACAACAATTTCGTAGTTATAATCTTGGGTTGAAAAAAAATTAAAGACTTTATCCAAAGTCCTTTCTATTCTTTTCTCTTCGTTATAGACAGGAATTATCAGCGAAACCAATTTTTTAAATGCCATTATAAAAAAATATAAAATTACCTAATATTCATTCAATAATATCCAAACAAAAACATCTTAAATGATTTAGACGAAAAATGTATTATTCTATGTTGCAATTGGACTTAATGGATTTCGATTACGAGTTACCACGGGAAAGAATTGCTCAGTACCCTGCGGAAAACCGTGACGAAAGCCGCCTACTTTTTTACAATGGAACTGGTGGCATCTCGCACCACATCTTTAAAGAAATACCCAATCTAATACCAAGTAATAGCCTTTTGATTGCAAATAACACAAAGGTCATACCCGCCCGCTTCTTTATGGAAAAGCAAACAGGTGGCTTTGCCGAAGTGCTTCTGATTGAACCAATTTCGCCTTCGAACGACCCCATTTTAGCTTTGAATTCTACCCCACCAACCACTTGGAAATGTATCATCGGTGGGAAAAGAATCCGACAAGGAACTGAATTACATCTGAAAAACAATATTTATACTCTTAACGCTTCCGTTGCCGAAAAACATTATCAGTTTGCAATTGTTGAATTCATTTGGGAACCCAATTCATTAAATTTCGCAGTAATCTGCCAAAGCTTTGGTCACATTCCTTTGCCACCTTACATAAAAAGACTTGACGAATCAATCGACAAAACCCGCTACCAGACCATCTTTGCCCAAAAGGAAGGTTCTGTTGCTGCACCAACCGCAGCACTCCATTTTACAGATGAAGTCCTGCAAAAACTCATTGAAAAAGACTGCGAACTTGTCTACATTACCTTGCACATCGGTCCTGGAACATTCCAACCGATAGAAACATCGAATCCATTCGAACACAAAATGCATTCCGAAAAATTCCAAGTTACTTTCGAGACCCTACAAAAAATACACAAAGCCCTTTCTAACAAACAAAAAATCTTTGCTGTAGGAACAACTACTGTCCGAACCATCGAATCACTTTACTGGATTGCATTGAAACTGCATCAAAATAAAATTTCAAATCTCGAAAATGTTTTCGTGAGCCAATACGAACCATATAATTCCGAACAAGCGGGGCTATCGCATTCCGAAGCAATTGAAATATTGCTGGAATATTCTACAAAAACAAATGCAACACAAATAGCAGGCGAAACTCAGCTTTTCATACTACCTCATTACAAAATCAAATTCTTCGATGGCTTAATTACTAATTTCCATCTGCCCCGGAGCACACTTTTGCTTTTGGTTTCCGCTTTCGTTGGCTCCGATTGGCGTCGAATTTATACCGAAGCACTGTATTCAAACTATCGTTTTTTAAGTTACGGCGATAGTTCTCTACTTTATCGAAAACACAACAATGGAAAATAACATTTTAAACAATTCGATTATTCCGCCGGATTTACTTATAGCGGCATATTCGAATGGTTTCTTCCCAATGGCAGACGGAGCCGATGGGGAAATCCATTGGTATTCCCCCGACCCACGAGCAATTTTCCCAATTTACCAAATCAAACCTTCTCATTCAATGCGAAAGTTACTGAAAAAAAATATATTCGAAGTCAAATTCGATACAGCTTTCGACGAAGTCATCCGCCAGTGTGCTAATCGGGAAGAGACCTGGATTTCGCACACGATGATTGTTTCTTATTCCCTCTTACACAAATTAGGCTATGCTCATTCGGTCGAAACCTACTTGGATTGCGAACTTGTCGGTGGGCTTTATGGTGTTTCCATCGGCCGAGCATTCTTCGGCGAATCAATGTTTTCGAAAGTTAGCAATGCTTCGAAAGTTGCCTTTTATCATCTCGTCGAACATCTCAAATCCAAAGGCTTTATACTCTTGGATTCACAATTTATCAACAAACATACCCGAAGTCTTGGTGCAATTGAAATCCCCCGAAGCCAATACTTAAGAATCCTTAAAACTGCAATTTCCAAACAAGAAATTGATTTTTAAACTATACTAAAATTTTTTTCCAATTTTGTCGTCAACTCACATTAGTAGTTAATCATAGATTACTATGGCAAAACCAATTTCGAACGAAGAAATTACGCCTCGGCTTTTCGAAAATCCAATACTTGAATTCTTTTCGAAAGTTTATTGGTATGTCCCAATTATCCTCTATTTACCCGTCGTTGCCTATTTCATTTACATAGGATTCACGGCAATCGGCTTAACATATTCAATCATAATGTTTCTCTTAGGTATGTTTGCTTGGACAATCACCGAATACATTTTGCACCGTTTCGTCTTTCACTACCAACCCAAAACTCGACTTGGACAAAAGTTAATTTTCATCTTCCACGGTATTCATCATAGTTACCCACGCGACCCTTTGCGTTTGGTTATGCCACCATCGGTCAGCATCCCTCTTGCATTCTTCTTCTATTATCTTTTTTCTCAAATTTACCCTACTGGGTATAACTTCGCCTTTTTTGCAGGGTTTGTACTTGGATATCTCATTTACGACGTAACCCATTACGCAATTCATCACTTCCCAATAAAAAACAAAATCTTCCTGCAAATCAAAAAACACCATATGTTACACCATTACCAAAGTGAACAAAGTAAGTTTGGTGTTAGCTCCCCGCTTTGGGATTACATCTTTGGTACATACAAATCCTAAAATTTCGATATATTTGCTTTTTAATCTTTTTCGTTGATGGAAAGAAACATCTTCTCGCAAGATGAGGTTCAAGCCATACTTAAATTGGCTCTCGAACGAAAGAAAACAATTGGCGAATTTGTTACTAAGGACGAACTTTTGCAAATTGCCCGAGAACTCAATATCGAACCAATTTACATCGAACAAGCAATCGAAAACCTAAATAGCCAATTCGAATTTGAGCAAGCCAAAAAGATTTGGAAAAAGAAACGAAAATCGAAATTCTTCGAACATCTTGTTACTTTCGTTGCTACAAACTTTGCTTTCTTCGTCTTTTCGCTTTTGGTCAAAATTTCCCTTTTCAAAGTTTTTCTTATTGTTACAGCATTTTGGTCAATTGGATTAATTATAGACTTCTTCAAAAGTTTCTTTCCATCGGAAGATGAAGTAGAAAAGGGAGCAAACAAACTTATTCGAAGCAAAAAATGGAAAAAAATCTACAACTCGTTCGTAGATTATCTTGCAGAAACAGTAAAAAAAATTAATCTTTAAAACAAAAAATATTGGTATTTAAAAAAGTTATTTCTTTAAACTGGCCTTATTTAGTATTGAGGCTATTACGAAAGGATTCCCTTTTCTGCAATTTTATTGCTTACCAATTATATAAAGTACATACATTAACCATGTTTAATATTAATCCTAAAATAAATTTGTACAAGGGAAGTTGAAAATTTATCCTTGGGGTTGAATAGTTGCAAAGAGCTATAACGAAGCGACCAACTCCGATTGATTCGATATACTTCGCCTTTCTGCCTGAAGTGTGAGTACACTCAATTTTAATGAATACAATGTAAAAAAATTTTAAAGAAGATTAACACAATCTAAAATCCAAAGAAACAAAGTAATGATATTTTTGTTCTTTTAAAAATATGGAGGTTTTTATGTTTAAAAAGTCTATTGTTTTATTTTTATCAATTATTATTTTCACTTTAAGCTGCAGTAAGGACGACAACCCTGTTAGTCCGAACATCAACTATCCGTCAAAAGCTTTTGTCAACAAACGAGATGAACTTAAAAAACTTAATTCTGGTGTTGTTGTTTACAATGGTGGATTTGGTTCGAGCATTGTTTCCAATCAAGAAGGTGTTTATTACATTCTAACCGACAGAGGTCCCAACATTGATGGGAATAATTCTAATGAAAAAATTTTCTCGAACCCCGATTTTTCACCTCAAATTGGAAAATTTAAACTGGCCGGCGATAGTCTGATTTTCGAAAAACTAATTGCTTTAAAGGACGAAAGTGGCAAACCACTTACAGGTCTACCAAACCCATCGGGGCAAGGTGGAACTGGAGAAATACCGCTCGACCTAAATGGTAACAAAATTAGTTATGACCTTAAAGGTTTAGACCCCGAGGGACTTGTGATTGCAAAAGATGGGACTTTTTGGGTCTCCGATGAATACGGTCCACACATTGTTCATTTCGACGCCAATGGTAGAACCATAGAAAGAATTAATCCATTTGGGAATGGAATAGGTGGACGAAGGTTACCACCAGTATACAAATATCGTAGACCCAATCGTGGAATGGAGGGATTGACGCTCACAAAAGATGAACAATTTTTAGTCGGTATTATGCAATCCCCTTTGCTCAACCCCGATAAGAGTGTACAATCGAGTTCCCGAGCAGTAAGAATCCTTTTTTTTGAAATTAAGACGGGTAACGTAAGAGAATATATTTATATTTTGGAATCAACAGGTACCGCCATCAGCGATATTGTTGCACTTACCAACACAACGTTTTTAGTTCTCGAAAGAGATGGTAAAGTGCCTGGTGTTGACCAAAATATTTTCAAAAAAATTTACAAAATCGATATTCAAAATGCAACAAATGTCAACTCGAACGATGAGAATGGTAAACTTTTTAATGGGAAAACGATTGAGCAATTGACTGTCGACGAAATAATTTCGAATGGAATAAAGCCTGTTACAAAAGAAGAAGTTTTCGACATTATGTCGGTAACAAACTATCCCCACGATAAACCCGAAGGAATTGTAATAATTGACAATGTAACAATTGGAATAATAAACGATGACGACTTTGGGGTCGAAGGAAAAGGTACATACCAACAAAAAATTATGCCACTTCTCGGGAATAAGCCCGACCAAAATATTATTTACTTCGTTAAACTATCTAAACCGCTTTATTGAGTTTAAGCTCAAAATGTCTAATATTCTTCATCATCGATATTAACTCTGATACCTTTTGTATTTAATTTACAAAAATTCTAATTAGGCTGCTTCGAAAGGGCAGCCTAATTTTGTAATATTAAAGTCAATGTGAAAATTCGGTTATGTAAACCAAAATTTATTAGTAATATAATCAATTAAGTATTAATTAAGTATTTAGTATGAAAAAATAATTTGAAAAATTGTATTTTTGGTCATGCTGATTGGTTGAGAATCGACATTTCGAAGGGACCTGCTCTGCATTGCATTGTTTCACAAAATAAATCCCCTGGCTGAAGTTAGTGTTGATGTTTGTGATGCATAAGGGCTCGGGGTGCAATGCCCCTTTATTCTCAATTTCATTTTCGTCAATAAAATTTGGGTTATTACCGAGAAAGCCCCCTTTTGTTTTAATCATCAACTTTACGAATGAATGTGTTTTCGAAGAAGTCCTCGGCAAAGCCTGCCCCTATGTCGTCTAAATCTTTGATTTCCGAAGTCGAGCGAATTACATAAGGTTGTCGAACCGATTCCCCTTCGCTTCGCATCGGTGTAGTAGGCGGATAATTTCTGCGAGTGAAATTTGTTGGTTGATTCTGAATCACCGGCCCGCTGTGCTGACGATTGCCATTCTTGCTTCGTTCTTCGCCCATGCGAATGTTCCCAACAGAATATACATCACTTTCAACAGATTCGAAAATATCGCCAATCGGCATAACCTCCTCGATTAAGTCCTTATCGGCATTTTCAATAAACGAATTGGTAAAGCCTGTGATGATAATTGTAACCGAAACTTTGCCTGCCAAATTGGGGTCGTGAACCAAGCCGTAGATAATGTCGAGGTCTTTGTTGGTAGCTTGGCGAACTTTTTCCAAAACTGTCCTTATTTCATCGAGGAAGAAGTCATCGCCGGAGATAATATTTATTAATGCACTCTTTGCATCTCGTAGGTCAATTCCTTCGAGCAAAGGAGAATTCAATGCATTTTCGACTGCTTGAATTGCACGTCCTTCGCCTTCACCGAATCCTTTACCAATAAGTGCATCCCCCTTGTCCTTGATTACTGTTCGCAAGTCGGCAAAGTCCACATTAATGACACCTTCGCTATGGACTAAATCGACAATACCTTTGGCAGCATCGTAAACGATTTTATCGGCTTCTTTGAAAGCAGTAAAGAAAGGCAGTTGCTTTTCCTTTGCATATTCGAACAACTTATCATTCGAAACGACTATCAGCCCATCGACATATTCCCTTAGGTTTCGCAGTCCTTCGATTGCATATTTCATTTTTCTCGGTCCTTCTTCGGCACTTGGCGTAAGAACAACAGCGATGACCAAAGCATCGATTTCCCGAGCGGCGCGAGCAACCACAGGTGCAGCTCCTGTGCCTGTTCCACCCCCCATTCCTGCGGTGATGATAACTAAATGCTTGTTTTCGATTAGTCGGAGAATTTCCTCGTAGTCTTCTTCGGCAGCCTTGCGTCCAATTTCGGGATTGGCACCAGCACCTTGCCCGTTTGTTATCTTTTTCCCGATAGCTAGAACATTTGGCACAGGTATGTTGCGAAGTTGCTTCAAATCGGTGTTAATTGCGATAAGTTCGGCGCCTTCGATTCCAAATCCTAATATGTTGCGAACGGCGTTGCAACCCGCACCGCCGACCCCAACGACTGCAATTCGAGTGATTTCTTCAACATTTTGTTCTAATTCAATCATTTCCCCCCCTTATATGTTTTTAAAAAAATTAATTATTTTACTAATGATACCTTGCTTTTCCTGCTGCGAAGCTTCTTCTGTGCTTTCTGGTGGACCGACGAGCTCACTGTCTTTTTGCAATCCGTAGATTGCCAAACCAACAGCAGTCGAAAAAAATGGCTTATTTACTTCGTGAACTAATCCCGCTGTGTCCAAATTAATCGGAGCCCCAATTCGAACTTGTGTCCCAAAAATTTCGGATGCTAAATTTTCGATACCTTCAATCATCGAAGTTCCACCAGTCAACACAATGCTTATCGGTGAACGATTTTTGCCCACCAGCTTGAAGAGAATGTCGCGCGAAAGTCCAAGTATATAGCTCAAGCTTTCGGAAATGTAGTGGGTAATTTGAGAAAGCTGAACATTGTATGGCTTATGTCCCCTTGTAGGATTAATCATAATTTCACGGTCGCGAAAACTTTCGTTTACGAAGCACCGTCCATATTCTTTCTTCAAGTTTTCTGCTTGCGAAAAACTAATGCTAAGCAAAGCCCCAAGGTTCTGAGTAATATGCCGCCCGCCATAGAAAATCACAGCGGAACTTTTAATCGTTCCATTTTCGAAAATCGAAATATCTGTTTTTAAATCGCCAATGTCGATTAACGCATACCGAGGCTCGAGTTCTTCGTCGGAAAATATTGCCAAACTTGTTGCAATTGGCTCATAGACGATGTGATCGTATTCCAAAGAATTTCGTTCGAGGCATCGAATAACATTTTCGATTTCAATTCGTGGTGCGGTAATCATTGTTGCAGTTACTTCCAATTTAGAGCCGACCATACCCACGGGATTCGATTTTACAAGTTCGTCGTTAATTCGATACTCTTGAGGAATCATATCCAAAATATACACATCGCGAGCATCGTCTTGCAACTTCGAATTTTCCAAAACTCTTTGCACATCTTTTTTTGTAATAACACGGTCGGGCGAAGATATAGTAACCAAGCCACGGCATTCCTTGAATTTAATCCATTCGCCGTTGATACCTACATTGACTTTTTTTATTTCGAAATTCGATTGATGTTCGGCTTGTTCGATTGCAATCGAAATATCTTTGACCAACTCGTCGATATTATCAATTCTTCCAAATCGTCCTTTGGCTCGCTTGCGTTCAGCAATTCCATATCCAAGAATAGTTATTTCGGTAGAATCTCGCTTTTTCGATGCAACAACACAACAAACTTTCGACGAACCTATATCCAGCCCAACACTAATTCTATCGTATAAGCTTGAACCATTCCGAGTTTCAACAAGTGTTCGTTTCATCTATCTAATTGCCACATTTGTAAAACGGAAATCTATTGTTTTGTAAGCCCAGATTTTCTCGATTCCAAAACTTTCGACCAGTCCTTTTGCGTTGTCAAGTTCAAAAATGTTATTCCCACGCGAAAACAGCATCTTCGTCAGGTTGGGCTTTAAAGTAACAACATAAGCATTTCCTGTAATTTCGACAGTTGCAATATGATTATATAGTCTGCAATTTTGCAATTGCATTACGAAATTAATCAGTTCTGCTAAAATTTTTCCATCGGCAAGCATATTTGATTTTAAAATTACTGTTGGAATAGGCAATGGCTTTTCTGTCGGTAAAAAGAATTTCGTGCCAAGTGAATCGAAATACAAAAAGTTATTTGCATTTCGCTCAAAACATTTAAACAATGGCTTTCTTTCGTTGATTTCAATAATCATAGCATCTTCTTCGGAATGGAATAAGGTGGAATTCGAAACAAAGGGAAGTTTGTCGAGCCTGCTTTTTATCTGATACAAATCGCATTCGGTATAAATTATCGGCTTTATTAATGAATCGATGTAACTCTTGGGACAAAATTCCAAGCCCGAAATTACGACTTTGTTGATTTTCTGACTTTTAAGCCACGAAGATGAAAGAGCATAAAGAGAAATGATAAAACAAAAAACGAAAAGAAAACCAATAATTGGTATAAATTGTCGATATGAAGGAACTTTCCCCCCTTTTTCCATAAAAATTTATTTTCCCCGTTTTGCTGCACTGCTAATTTAATGAAAAAATTAAATTTTCCAAATAAATTTTTTTAAAAAAAATCAATCCGAAATATTAAAATGAAAAAAAAAGTAAGGAATTAATAGTAAAAACCATTTGATAATTTAATAAAAAATTGTTAATTTTGTATTTCGTAAATCGCGGGGTGGAGCAATGGCAGCTCGTCGGGCTCATAACCCGAAGGTTCTAGGTTCGAGTCCTAGCCCCGCTACTAAATACAGGTAATCGATTAATTTTGCTTTAAGTATTCTACTCCGTTCTATTTTTCAACAGGTCACGGATTTCTTCCAGAAGCTTTTGTTCTACGGTCGGTGTGGGTGATGGTGTCGGAACTCCCATTTGATTCCTCTTTAACTTATTCATTGCCTTGACTACTAGAAACATAAAGAACAATTAAAATTCTAACAAATAATTTTCGTCGATTTGTTTTGATTATGCAAATTCAATGCGATGCTGAAGTTTGAATATTATTATTACTTTTACGGATTCATTTTAATACTTGGATTACTTCTTGTATTTGCTTTTCTTCGTTACCGTAGGTCAAAATTGCTTAAAGAATTTGCCGATGTGATGTTGATTTCGAACCTTATGCCCGAAGTTTCGCCATATAAACCATACGTAAAATTTGTCCTAATTGCACTTTCCCTTTCACTTCTGATTACAACTCTTGCAAATCCACTTCTGGGAACGAAATTAATCGAAGCAAAACGTAAGGGAGTCGATGTCGTTATCGCTTTGGATGTTTCCAACAGTATGAAAGCCGAAGATATAAAACCAAACCGCTTGGAACGTGCAAAGCAAATGATTTACAAACTCATTGACAATTTGACAAACGACAGGATTGGGATGATTGTTTTCGCGGGCGATGCTTACGTCCAACTACCTTTGACTACTGACTACGGTGCAGCGAAATTGTTCACAAGTTTTGTCGATACAGATATTGTTCCGACGCAAGGCACTGCAATTGGTCGGGCAATAGAGCTTGCGGTCGAAAAATTCAACTTCGACCGTGATACCAAAAAAGCGCTAATTATCATCACCGATGGCGAAAATCACGAAGATGATGCAATTTCGGCAGCAAAATATGCCTACGAAAATAACTTCGTTGTGCATACTATTGGAATGGGGACACTTTCGGGAGCACCAATACCAATTCGCCGTGGTGGTTCGGTGGAATTTTTGAAAGATAAGTCGGGTTCGGTGGTTACAAGCCGTTGCGACCCATTGATGCTTCAACAAATTGCTAACGCAGGCGGAGGGGAATTCGAGTTGAATAGTGGAATTGACCCCGACCTTTCGAAAATCTTAGAAAAAATTTCAAAAATGGAGCAAAAAGAATACGAAAGCAAAATCTTTTCTAGCTTCGAATCGCAATACCAATATCCACTTGCACTTGCAATTGTTTTGCTTGTAATCGAACTTTTTCTTGGCGAACGAAAGAACCCTCTGCTTGTCCAATTAAATGCTTATTTCGATAAAAAAGGAAGGTTATGAAAAAAGTTGTTTTCGTTTTTTGGATTTTTCTTCTTCCAATAGCAATTTTGTGCAAAAGCCCCAAAGATTTTATTCGCAAAGGTAACCAAGAGTATAAACAAGGCAAGTATCAATTGGCAGAGGAAAACTACCGAAAATCGCTTGAACTTGCTCCCAACAGTGTTGAAGGTATTTATAATTTAGGTAATTCGCTTTACAAACAAAATAAATTCGACGAGGCAATCGATAAGTTTAACAACGTTGAAAGGAAAACCGATTCGAAAGCATTGAAATCCGATGTCTATTACAATCTTGGAAATGCATATTTAAAAAATCAAAAATACAAGGAAAGCATTGAATATTACAAAAAAGCACTCAAATTAAACCCAAATGATTTAGATGCAAAATATAATTTAGAATATGCTCGGCGAATGTTAGCTTTACAAGAGGAACAACAAAAGAATCAACAAAATCGAAATCAACAAGACCAAAATCAGCAAAAGCAGAAACAAAACCAAAACCAGCAAAATCAAGCGTCGAACCAAGAAAGTCGACAAGATAAAAACCAACAAAAGAACCAAAGCAAGCTTTCGCAACAAAATATAGAAAGTATTTTAAATGCTTTAAGAAGCGAGGAAAAGAAAACTCAAAAAGAAGTTAAAGCAAAATTGCTTTCTCCAAGGGCTAGGACAATTGAAAAGAATTGGTAAATTAATCGATTGTTTCATTCCGTCTTACAAAATCTTTTTCGAGCTGAAGGATATTCCTTCTTGTTCTTCGGTAACGAATTACACCAATAAAAAAAGTAATAAAAGATGCAGCAATTAATATCCAACCCAATACTATGAAAATAATGATTTCGAAGAATTGGACAATTGAAGCCCCGGCAACAAGTGTAGCAAGAGCAGTTCTTTGGTAGGCAAGAAAGGTTCGTTCGTTTGCTAAAATTGAACGAATTGCAGCAAGTTGGTCGTTAAGATTCAATTCCTTTTCGACAAACTTTTTGAAAAGCTCGTCCGTGTATTTCGAAATTCTCAAAAAATTAAACATAAATTGCAGTTTGAATTTTGTTTATTAAATTGCTATAATTGAAATGTGTTTTACGAGTTGTTGAAAAAAATATTTTAGATAAATGGAAAAAAAATCTTCGTTAATCAAAAGGCCTGCAGAAGAGTGGATTGAATTCGGCGACGAAGCGTTTAATAATAATGATTTCGAGACGGCTTTGGAATATTATTTAAACGCAATTCACGAAAATCCCCGCTCACCCTTTGCTTATTTTAAAGCAGGAAATACGCTCTACATTCTGAAAAAATATGATGATGCAATTAATTATTTTACAAGCACAATCACATTAGACCCAACTTTTTCGTTTGCATTCTTCAAGAAGGGTTTGTGTTATTTAGAACTACGTAGAATTTCCGATGCAATCAAAGAATTTTCATTTGCAATAAGCATAAATCCAAATTTTGCACTTGCTTATTACCGTCGAGGATATTGTTTGTATTTACTTCGCAAGTATGAAGATGCACTAAATGATTTGTCACGTTCGATTGAGTTAAATCCGAATCATTCTCAATCGTATCTCTATCGAGCAAATTGTTTATTTCATTTAGGACGAATCGACGAGGCAATAAAGGATTACGACAAGACGCTCGATTTAGACCCAACTAACCCAAAAGGCTATGTTTACCGTGGCGTAGCATTGATGAATTTGGGAAAATACAAAGAAGCGGTAAACGATTTTACAATTGCAATTTCTTTGGACGAAAACGACTATCTACCTTACAACTACCGAGGCTATTGCTTTTCTCGTTTAAAACAATATGAATTGGCTATTGAAGATATCGAAAAGGCAATTAAGCTAAACCCTAAACTTTCGGATGCCTACAACAACTTGGGCATCTGTTATATGGGAATTAAGAATTATACCAAGGCTGTCGAAGCTTTCAATAAAGCAATAGAACTTAATCCAAAAAGCGATGTTCTTTATTTTAATCGAGGCAATTCTAATTTGTATCAAAAAAATTACGTGGAAGCTATTCTGGATTACGATAAGGCTTTGTTGATAAATCCAAACTTTGCGATGGCTTATTATGGTCGAGGAAATGCAAATTTCGCTTTGGAAAATTATCGAGAAGCATTGAAAGATTTTACAAAATCTATTGCTTTGAAAAATGACTTCTATAATGCTTACATAACTCGTGGCATTGTTTTTGTCAAGTTAAAAAATTTTCGGAAAGCTATCGAGGATTTTACGAAAGCTTTGGAGTTAAATCCCAACAGTGCAATTGCTTATCTTAATCGTGCTATGGCTTATCGTGGTGAACAGTTGTTTTCCTATGCTGTAAACGATTTGAATAATTTTCTTCGCATTTACAACAAAAATGATTCTCTTGCGTATAAGATACGCAATTGGATACGCAATATGGGTTTTTCTCCCGAGTATTAAAAATTTATCAGAATAACCTGTGTATATTTTCTTAATTTTGCTTTTTTAAATGAGGTAGAAAAATGAAAATCACTCGTGAAGAAGCCCTCGAATATCATTCATCGGGGCGAAAGGGTAAAATTGAAGTTATTATTACTAAGCCCTGTGCAACACAAAAAGATTTATCTTTGGCTTATACTCCTGGTGTTGCCGAACCGTGTCGGGAAATTCACAAAGATATCGAAAAAGTATACGAGTATACTGCAAAAGGCAACCTCGTCGCCGTTATAACCAATGGCACTGCTGTTCTTGGATTAGGCAATATTGGACCCGAAGCAGGTAAACCTGTAATGGAAGGTAAAGGCGTGCTTTTCAAAGCTTTTGCCGATATCGATGTATTCGATATTGAGTTGCGGACCGAAGACCCTCAGGAAGTAATACGCGTTTGTCAAATTTTGGAACCTACATTCGGTGGTATTAACCTCGAAGATATCAAAGCACCAGAATGCTTCATTATCGAAGAGGAATTAAAAAGGACGTTAAAGATTCCCGTGTTTCACGATGACCAACACGGAACGGCAATTATTTCGGGCGCTGCTTTATTGAATGCTTTAGAAATTGCTGGTAAAAAAATTGATGAAGTGAAAGTTGTATTCAACGGTGCCGGTGCTTCTGGTATTGCCTGTGCCAAATTCTATATAAGCCTTGGGGTTAAGAAAGAGAATATCATTTTGTGCGACACCACAGGCGTAATTTACAAAGGTAGAACCAAGGGGATGAATCCTCAGAAAGAATTTTTTGCTGTGGAAACAGATAAAAGGACGTTGGCAGATGCTCTCGTTGGTGCTGATGTTTTTGTCGGTTTGTCTATTGGTGGCGTTGTTACCAAAGAAATGCTGCGAACAATGGCAGAAAACCCAATTGTATTTGCAATGGCAAACCCTGACCCAGAAATTACATACGAAGATGCTCTCGATGCCCGACCTGATGTCATTATGGCAACTGGTCGCTCCGACTATCCGAATCAAGTCAACAATGTGCTTGGTTTCCCATTTATTTTCCGTGGTGCTTTGGACGTCCGAGCAACACAAATTAATGAAGAGATGAAAAGAGCTGCGGCTTATGCTCTAGCTGCTCTTGCAAAAGAAGAAGTTCCCGAAATAGTCAAGAAGGCATATGGTGTAAAGGATTTGCGTTTTGGCAGAGAGTATATAATTCCAAAACCTTTAGACCCAAGAGTTTTGACCTGGGTTGCACCAGCAGTCGCAAAAGCAGCGATGGAAACCGGAGTGGCCAGAAAGTCAATTGAAGACTTCGAAAAGTATAAACTCGAACTCGATATTCGAATGGGTAGAATCCAGTTAATTATGACACCAATTTTCACCAAAGCTGCTAGCAATCCTAAACGAGTGGTTTTACCCGAAGGTCATGAGCCAAAAATTATCCGTGCGGCTTCCATTGCTGTAAGCGAAGGAATTGCAAAACCAATTCTTTTAGGTAAACCTTCCGAAATTGAAAAGATTGCAAAAGAAAATGGATACAATCTCGAAGGAATTGAAATAATTGACCCCGAAAATTCCGAAAAGCTGAATCTTTATATTGAAGAATATTACAAGCTTCGTCAAAGGAAGGGCGTAACACACGAAACCGCCATCAAAGATATTAAATTCCGTGCCAATTACTTTGGTTCGATGATGGTTAGGATGGGCGACGCCGATGCAATGATTTCTGGGTTGACGAAGCACTACCCCGAAACTATCAGACCAGCTCTGCAAATCATTGGACGTGACCAAAGATATTCAAAAGTTTCCGGTTTGTACATTCTTTCCTTCAAGAAAGGAGTTTATTTCTTAAGCGATACAACTGTAAATCTTTCTCCAACACCCGAAGATATTTGCGATATTACTCTTCAAGCAGCTGAATTTGTTAAGAATTTCGATATTGTACCTCGTATTGCTTTGCTTTCGTACAGCAATTTTGGTTCTGCAAAAGGGGCGACACCCGAGCGAATGCAAAAGGCTTTGGAAATTATCAAGAAAAAACAGCCCGACTTAATTGTTGACGGCGAAATGCAAGCCGATACCGCTGTTGTGCCCGAAATTATCGATGAATTTTATCCATTTAGCCCACTTAAAGGTGGGGCAAATGTATTAATCTTCCCCGACCTTGATTCTGGGAACATCGCATATAAACTGCTTTCTCGGCTTGGCGGTGCTCGGGCTATTGGTCCAATCCTACTAGGTATGAGCAAAAGTGTTCACGTACTTCAACACGGTGCAACAGTCGATGAAATCGTCGAAATGATAGCCATCGCCGTTGTTGATGCTCAAAACAAAAATTAATTAATTACTTTTTTTAAAAACTAAAGGGGCTATCGGGATTGCCGATAGCCCCTTCGATTTTATCCTTACGGGTTTTTACTTCGATATCGTGAACGGCTTGCT
>FWWL01000817.1_pt1 | contig 48083 bp, 44 predicted proteins | sample 2228331 | NCBI WGS metagenome assembly FWWL01 (sample SAMEA103939775, study PRJEB20133) | metagenome | reverse complement strand
GCAGCGAGGCGTGCACGTTGAGGACGCCCCTGCGGGGGACGGCCAACACCGCAGGCCGCAGAATCTGCCCGTACGCCGCGATCACGATGACATCCGGTGCGAGCTCACGCAGCCGCTCCACTTCTTCGGGGGCGCTCACGCGTTCGGGCTGGCGAACCGGAATGCCGTACTGTAACGCGAGAACCTTGGCGGGTGGAGGGCTGGGACGGCGGCCGCGCCCGGCCGGACGGTCCGGCTGCGTGTAGACGGCGACGACGTCGTAGGGGCTCTCGATGAGGCGCCGCAGCGTGGGGAGCGCGAACTCCGGCGAGCCCATGAACACGATGCGCATCGCGCGCAGTCTACCATGTCGTTGCGCCCGCGCCCGGAGGCCGTATACTGGGCGGCAATGCGCCACCTCGTCGTTGTCCTGCTGTCGCTGGCTCTCGTCCTCGCCGCGTGCGGTGACGAGGACGTTGCCGCGCCGACGCCGGCGCCTTCCCCGTCGCCCTCGCAACAGGACACGACCGTCACCCCGACTGGAGAGGCACCGGTGCGCATCCTGAGCCCTGCGGAGGGAGAGACAGTCGCCTCGAACCTGTTCATTCGGGGGGAGGCGCGGGTTCCGGTAGACCGGGTGGTGGTGTCGGTCCGCACGTCCGCAGGTGTCGATGTGTGTGCGGCGCCGGTGGGCGTCCCGGGCGAGGGGTTGGACCCGGCGTCCTGGTCCGTCCACATCGGCCTCCGTCCGCCGCCGCAGTCGGGTCGCCTCGTGATTCAAGCGTTCGCGCCCCGCACGGCGGGCAGCGACCTCGAGCTCATGGACGAGGTCACGGTCCAGTTGGAGACGGTCGAGCCCGCGATCCTCGTGACCTCGCCACGTTGCGGCGAGTCCGTGGGGTCCACCGTCACAGTGGAGGGGACGGCCAGCGTCTTCGAGGCCACGGTGCGGCTGTCAGCCCGCGATGTCAACGGCGAGCTGCTGGCCGAGAGCTTCACGACGGCGACGCAGGCGGCGCCCGCGCGAGGCCCGTTCTCCGGCACGATTCAGCTTCCGGCCGGGACCAGCGGTCCCGTCCTGATCGAAGCGTGGAGCGAGAGCCCCGAAGACGGCAGTCCTGAACACGTCTTCGGCGTGCCCGTGTTCGTCACTCCGTAGGACCGCCTCCCGACGCCCGCGAGACCGTGAGCTCCGTACCGACGCCTGCAGCCAGCTCGCGGGCCGCGCTTCCGTTGCGCACCGCAACCGCCAGGTAGCCGTAGCTTCCCACGAAGGCCAGCAAGCCCTCCGCCGCCGCGAAGGTCGGAGACAGGCCGCGGATGGACCGGCCTGCGATAACCACCACCACGTCGCCGGGTGGCAGGTCGTCGCCGCGGATATTCGAGATCAGGTTGCCGAAGCGGTCGACATGGATGACCTGCCCCCGCAACACCCCGCTCGCGTCGGGGCGGGCCCTGAACGGAGGCAACGCCACCATGCGATGGAGTCGAGGACCGAAGCGCTCGGGTGGCGTGCCGAGCGCGAGGTGAGCCGCTGCGGGCGCGAAGATGTCGCGGCCGTGGAATGTCCGGCTGACCTCCACGCGGCGGACCGATGGATGCTCGATCGCGTATGCGCGGATGGGCTCCGGAAGCTCGATCGGTCCGCCGTCCGCCGGAGCTGTGGCGCGGAGCGCGTCCGGCAGCGCGGCCGACAGCACGCCGTTGTCGGGACCAATGAAGCGACCGCGGTCCGTCACCAGCAGGAGCGCCCGACGTTCCGTTCCCACGCCAGGGTCGACCACGCAGACGTGAATGGCATCAGGAGGGAAGTACGGCCAGACCGTCGAGGTGACGAACACGGCTTCCGGGATCGCCTGCGGCGAGACCTCGTGGGTCACGTCGACGATGCGCGCATCACGGCACAACGACAGAATGACGCCCTTCACGGCCGCGACGTAGCCATCGCGGAGGCCGAAATCCGTGGTCAAGGTGATGAGCGGCGGTTCACTCGCCTTCGCGGGTGCGGAGGTACCAGCGGTGAACGTCATAGAAGCGCGCTCCGGCGTCGTAGAGAAACACGGGCCGCTGACCGCGGAGCTCCTTCTCGGTCACATAGGAGCGTGCGGGCTGGAGCAAGAGGATGGCGGGAAAGGCCTCCTGATAGACCCGCTGGAACAGGATATAGAATTGCACGCGCAACGCGGGGTCCGTCGTCTTGCGCCCACGTTCGAGGGCGAAGTCGATGTCGGGGTCTGCCAGGTCCGCGAGGTTGCGGCCGCCTTCGGCGCGCTGGCTGCTGTGCCAGAAGGCGTACTCGTCGGGGTCTGGTCCGGTTTCGATGCCGAACAGGGCGGCCTCGAACCTGCGTGGCAGAAGCCGGTCCTGCACGAACTCGGAGGCGCCCTCCACTTCCACGGTCACGTCGACGCCGATCGCGCGCCACATCTCGGCGATCGCTTCGGCCATGTCGATGCGGGTGGTGTCATCGTTGGTCGAGAGCGTGATGTGCAGCGTCTGGCCGGCCTTCGCACGCACGCCGCCGCGTTCGGGCTGCCAGCCCGCCTCGCTCAGCAAGAGCTCGGCCTGCTCGGGGTCGTACGAAGGCGCCGCGCCGGTATCGAAGTAGGCCCACAGCCCCTTCGGAATGGGACCGTCGACAGCGCGTCCTTCACCGTCGAGGGCGATGGCGAGGAGCCGATCGCGGTCGAGGGCGAGGCTCAAGGCACGCCGGACGTTCCGATCCTGGAAGACTGGCCCCTGACGGTTGAGATAGATCAGGGTGTAACTGTCCGTGAGCAGCTGCGCGCGATCGAACCGCCGGTCTTCGTCGATGGCGCTGCGGTCGGCTGCGCTCAGACCGGGCCGGAAGAACGCGCCGTCGAGCTCACCGTCGCGTAGCGCTGCCAGGAGCTCGGCGTTGTCCCTGAAGAACCGAAGCTCGATGCGCTCGATATACGGCTTCCCGAGGTGGTATGTCTCGCTGGCTACAAGGGTCGCCTGGTCGGAGCTGAGGGACTCGAAGCGATAGGGACCCGATCCGATGGGCATCTGGTTGAAGGACGCGTCGAACAGCGCGTCCGCGCTCAGCCCTTCCAGCAGGTGCCGAGGGATGATGCCGATGGACGCGTACGACAGGAACGGCGCGAATGGCTCGGGCAACGTGACCTCGACGGTGAGCGGGTCTGGCGCGCGCGCGGTGACGTTCTCGAACAGCGCGGCCAGGGACGCGTCGCCTCGGAACCCTGGTTCGCGGATCCTGTCGAAGGTGAACAGCACGTCGTCGGCAGTCAACGGCTCACCGTCGTGCCACAAGAGACCGCGGCGCAGGTGAAACACGTACCGCCGCCCATCGTCGAGGATATCCCACGATTCGGCGAGATCTGGTTCAGGCATGGCATCCGCTCCCAAGCGGACCAGGCCCGAAAAGATGAGGCGGGTGAGGGCCTCGTCGGCTTCGTTGAAGGACGCGAAGAGCGGATTGATGCGCTGCGGCTGCCCGGTCATGCCTTCGACGTACACGCCGCCCGGCGTCGGCCCCGTCGCGCCGCCGTTCTCGCGGGCGATGAGCCAAACCGCCATGAGGCCAGCGACGCCAGCGGCGAGCACGATGAGCATCGGCCAGCGGGAGGCGCGGCTCATGGTTCAGCGACCTCGGGGTGTTGCGTGCGCAAGAAGGTTCAGGTGGAAGTGACGCTCCACGCCGAGATGGCGAGGAACAACACGGCGAGGATGATCGTGAGCTGGAAGAGCGTCTTCTCGATACCGCGCCGCGTGCGGAACGACCCCGCCCCTCCGCCGCCACCGAACGTCTGGCCCAGGTCCGTGCCCTTGGCCTGCAAGAGAACGACGAGAATCAAGAGCAACGAAATCAGGATCTGGGCCAGGTTCAGGTAGTCCGCGAATTCCATCTCGGTAGCAGCTCCGCGGGATTATAACACGGCGGCGTGCTCGGAGCCCGCCTCGGCGGCGGCCAGCGCCTGTTCGATCTGCGCCCGCTCGTAGTAAATCCGGATGAGAGCGTCCGCGAGCTTCTTCGAGTCGTGCCGGTAGCGGTTCTCTTCACAGACGACGTCGGCCGTGATGACCCGGCATCCGTTCATGGCAAGCCGGTCCACGGCAACCGGCTTCGAGTGCCACTCCGCGGGCAGCCGGTCCGTAATGTTGCTGTTCGCAAGGACGAAGTGGAACAGATGCCCGTGCACATGCTGGCGGAGCGCCTCGTAATGGTCGCTGACGGCGAAATCATCCGTCTCGCCGTGCTGCGTGGCGACGTTGCAGACGTACACCTTGAGAGCGGGCGATACCTCGATCGCCCTGCGGATCCCCTCGACGAGCAAATTGGGCAGTACGGACGTGTAGAGGCTGCCGGGCCCGACGACGATCATGTCAGCGTTGAGGATCGCCCGGATGGCGTCGGGGTTCGCCTGCACATTTTCCGGATGGATGAACAACTGCTCGATGCGCGAGCCGCGCTCCGTGATCTTCGATTCGCCCTCGATGATCTCGCCGTCAGCGGTCCGTGCTCGCAAGGTGATGTGGGTCAGCGTCGCCGGTAGGATCAAGCCACGCACGGCGAGAACCCGGCTGGTCTCGCGGATGGCCTCTTCGAAGTTGCCCGCCACGTCGCGCATAGCGAGGATGAACAAGTTCCCGAACGTGTGACCTTCGAGGCCCGACCCTTCCTTGAACCGGTATTCGAAGAGCCGTGTCATCAGCGGCTCGGCGTCGGCGAGGGCCGCGATGTTCTTCCGGAGGTCACCCGGCGGAAGGATGCCGAACTCTTCCCGGAGGCGGCCGGAGCTGCCACCGTCGTCGGCGATGGACACGATAGCGGTGATGTTGCCCGTGTACTCCTTCAGGCCACGCAGCAGGGTGGAGAGCCCTGTGCCGCCGCCGATCGCGACGATCTTGGGACCGCGGCGCAGGTAGCGGTGGTTGTAGATGATGTTGACGATGCTTTCATCGCGTCCCCTGGGCAGAAACGCCGACAGGAGGGACTTGTTCAGTTGCCAGATGGCGAAGAGGATGATGGCGAGGCTCGTCCCGATGAAGAGGGCGCCTCGCACCACGCGAGGCAGGAACTGCAACGTCAGGTAGTACACCCAGGCGGGGAACGTGTAGGACACGTAGACCTCGCGCAGGAAGTAGCCGATGCCGAGGCCCGCGATGGCGACGCCCACCAGCAGGAGCAGGAGCCACCGCTTGATGTGCATCCCGAAGTAGAACCACTTCAGGAAGTTGTTCTCGCGCAAGCTCTGGAGGAACCTCATGTTCACACCTCTGCGCCAGGCCCGCGTTGCGCGGATTCTATCACACGCACCGCGGAAGGGAATACGTTCCTGATCATTTCTTCCGCGCCTCCAGCGCGGTACGGAGCAGGTCGCTCACCACGGCCGGGTTCGCTCGCCCGCGCGTCTCCTTCATCACCTGGCCCATCAGGAACTTGAGCGCTTCTTGCTTACCCCCGAGGTAGTCGGCCACGGGCTTTGGGTTCGCCTCGATCACGCGGTCGACCACGGCGGCCAGCTCGTCGGCGCCGCTGATCTGTGTGAGGCCGAGCGCCGCGACGATGTCCTTGGGCGACCGGCCGGACGCGAACATCTCCTCGAACACGGTCTTCGCCGCTGCTTGCGACAGCGTGCCGTTCTCGATCAAGAGTGTCAGGGCGTAGAGGTCGGCGGGGCGGATGTTCGTGTCCGCGATGTCAGTCTGGGTGGCGTTGAGCAGCCGCGCGAAGTCGCCCAGCATCCAGTTCGCGACGACCTTGGCGCGCCGCAACGCAAGTTCCCGGTCGGGCAGCGCCATCGCCTCGGCGACGGCCGCTTCGTAAAAGTCAGCCTTCGCTCGCGACTCGGTCAGGAGATTGGCCTCGTACGACGACAGCCCATAGGTTTCCATGAACCGACGCTTCTTGGCGTCGGGCAGCTCGGGCAGACGAGAACGGATGGATTCGACGTACTCGCGCGAGAGCACCAACGCCGGTAGGTCGGGCTCGGGGAAGTACCGGTAGTCTTCCGCGTACTCCTTGGAGCGCTGGATGACCGTGCGGCCATGAACCTCGTCCCACCCGCGCGTCTCCTGATGGATCGGCTCGCCTGCTTCCAGCAGCCTGGTCTGACGCTCGACCTCGTATTCCAGCGCGCGGTACACCGAACGGAAGCTGTTCAGGTTCTTCAGCTCGACCTTCGCGCCGAACTCGGGATGACCCCGTGGCCTGATGCTGATGTTCGCGTCGCAGCGGAAGTTGCCTTCCTCCATGTTCGCGCGGCTCACGCCGAGATACCGCAGAATCTGACGCAGCTTGACGAGGTAGGCCTGCGCCTCCGCGGGCGAGCGCATGTCCGGCTCCGAAACGATCTCCATCAAAGGAACGCCGGACCGGTTCACGTCCACCAGGCTGTACGCCTCCCCCGATTCGTCAACGCGGTGCAAGAGCCGGGCGACGTCCTCTTCCAAATGGACGCGGGTGATGCCGATTCGTTTGGTTTCCCCGTCGACCTCGATCTCGAGCCAGCCGTTACGTGAGAGCGGCATGTCGTACTGCGAGATCTGGTAGCCCTTCATGAGGTCGGGGTACGGATAGTTCTTGCGGTCGAACTTCGACCGCTCGGGGATTTCGCAGTGGAGCGCGAGCGCCGTCATGATCGTGTACTCGACGGCGACCCGGTTGATGACCGGAAGGACTCCGGGCAAGCCCAGGCAGACGGGGCAGACGTGCGTGTTCGGGGGAGCGTCGGCGTAGTCCGCGCTGCAGCCGCAGAACATCTTGCTCTTGGTCGCGAGCTGCGCGTGGACCTCCAGGCCGATGATGGTCTCGTATTCGGTGCGCGTTACAGCCGTCGTCATGCGGGCTCCGTCTCGGCCCGCCGCCCAGAACGCGGGCAGCGTACCACTCATCGGGGCAGGGCGGCAATGTCAGCGGCTGGCAGCGCGCGACGACATCGCGCTGGCCACGAGCTCCGGAAGCCGCTCGAAGAACGCCGACCGCGGCACAGCAATGGCGCCGGCGTCCCGGGCCTGTCGCAGCAGAGCGGCGTCGGTATGCTGGCCGTAGGCTACGACCGGCGTACCTGCAGCCGAGGCCTCGCGGATCGCTTCGATGCTGCCGATTCCGTGGGCCTGCAGATCGACGATCGCGAGCACCGCCTCGGCGAGCGCTTCCCGCAGCGTGGTCGTCGTCGCCGCGACGCGGGGCTCGAGACCCAGGCGCCGCACGGCGTCACCGATGCGCGCCTCCATCATGAGATCCGTCAGCACGAGCGCCACGACGCCGTCCAAGGCATGCCCTCCCGACAGGACATGGTACCGCGCGAGCGGTGCTCGTTGAAGGGCGACGGCGACGCCCGTGAAGGAGCGCGCGAAGCTCGCCTCTCGGCCGTGCCCCTGCTATGCTCGGCCCATGATGGTGAGGTGACCACGATGTCCGAACGACGCGACCCGCTCGACTATCGAACCGCCCAGGGCCTCCCGAAGGAGCAGGCGGCCTTCTACTACCGTGGACCTGCCGAGGAAGTCGCGCCGGGCGTCTTCTTCGTCCCGAGCCAGGGGAACTGCGCCCTCTTCGTGTGTGGCGACAGGGCCCTTCTCGTCGACACGACGCCGAAGTGGTTCGCGGCAGGCGCCATCCAGGACGTCCGCGCTCGCACGGAGGCGCCACTCGAGGCGATCGTGTACACCCACGGCCATATCGACCATACGACGGGTGCAGAGCTCTGGCTCGCGGACGCTGAGCATCGCGGATATGCGCGACCACGCATCGTCGCGCATCACGACGTGGCCGCGCGATTCGAGCGCTACACGCTCCTGGCGGAGCAAAACAACTTCATCAACCGGGTGCAATTCGGTCTCCCCGACGACGCGCGTCCTTTCTCGAACGTCACTTGGACGTACCCGGACGTCGATTACCGCGACGCCATGACCATCGTCGTCGGGAACGAACGCTTCGAGCTCCGCCACTCGCGGGGCGAGACTGACGACGAGACATGGGTGTGGTGCCCCGCCCGGCGGGTGCTGTGTACGGGCGATGCGTTCGTCTGGTCTTCCCCCAACGCCGGTAATCCCTACAAGGTTCAGCGCTACGCCAAGGACTGGGCGAAGGCGCTCGAAGAGATGGCGGCCCTCCGGCCGGCGGTGCTGCTTCCCGGGCACGGCCCGGCGCTGATCGGTGAGGATCGCATTCAGGAGGCCCTGCTGGACACGGCCCAGTGGCTCCGCAGCATCCACGACCAGGTGGTCGCCGGGATGAACCGCGGCCTGTGGCTCGAAGACATCCTACGCCAGATCGAGTATCCTGCCGACCTCGCGAAGAAGCCGTGGCTCCGCCCGATCTACGACCACCCGGAGTTCGTTGCCCGGAACGTATACCGGCTGTACGGCGGGTGGTACGACGGCAACCCGGCCAACATTTTGCCCGCGCACTCGGTCGACATCGCCCGCGAGCTCGTCGGAATCGTGGGGGCGGCGCCGCTGCTCGAGCGAGCGCGGCAGTTGCGCGACGCGGGCGACCTGCAAATGGCGTGCCACCTGGTCGACTGGGTGCGCAAGGGCGACCCCGATAACCGGGCGGCGTGGGAACTCTGGCGGGAGCTGTTCGCCGCTCGGGCGGAGCGCGAGGAGTCCCTCATGGCCCGGGGCGCGTTTCTCTCGGCGGTGCGTGAAGCGGAGCGACGATTGCGCGAGCTCGAGGCCCGTGGCTGAAGCTCTTATGCCCAGCCCAGCGCCGCCCGCGCCTCCGCCGACATGCGCTCCGGGGTCCACGGTGGCTCCTGCACGACGTCGACGTCCACCGTCTCGATCCCAGGGACCGCTGCCAACGCCTCGCGGACCTGGGCTTCGACCTCGTCAGCCATAGGACACCCGGGGGCTGTGAGCGTCATGGTGACGTGCGCGTAGGCCTCGCGTACGACGACTTTGTACACGAGTCCTAAGTCCACAATGTTCACGGGAATCTCGGGATCGTAGCAGGACTTGAGCGCGGTGAGGACGAGGTCCTCACTGACCGTCGTGTCGATGAGCTGCCATTCGATGGCGTCGGCGCCCCGCGCGGTGCGAGAGGCTTCGGCGATCGCTGCGTTCAGCGCGTCCACCAGTTCGGTCGGGTCGGCGTTGATGACTCCGGCGGCGCGCTCGATGGTGATCGTCGGCGCCATGCGGGCTCGCATCTCGGGGTCGGCCAAGGGGGCGAATCCGCGCGAAATGAGCGTGCGGAGCACAACGGGATGGGCAGCGATTGCTTCCGCGACAGTCATATCCGGCCGGATGGGTCCTCGCGGTTCGGGCGCGCGGGACGGCGACGCCGACTGCGCCTGCGCGTCCGCTGTCTGAGCTGTCGGCTTGGCCCACCACCCGAACATGGAAGACGCGAGTTCGGCGCCGAAGATCGCGAGCCCTGCGAACAGGAGGAACCCGCCGGCAGTCATGAGCTTGAAGTCGAGGTCCGCCGGGGCAGGCGTGAGCGCCACCGGCGCCACGCGCAGAACCGCGCCCGTTCCCGCGAGCACGAAGGAGGGGACAATCGCCTGGGGCCATCGGAGCTCGCGTCCGGAGAAGACCGGAACCGTGCGGTACCCGACGGCCATGATCATGAGCGTTCCGAACCCCAGCAGAGCCGAATGGCGAATGGCCCCCGCCGCATAGAAGGGCGTAAACCCGCCCTCCAGTTCCCGAAGCCGCCAGTAGACGTCCAGCGCTACGGACGCCAGGAGCCACACGTAGGCGGTCCGCACGGCGGCGGCGAACCTTGGTGGCGCCGGGGGCGCAGTGGCTCCCTCCGGCGAGCCCTCGAACACGCGCAAGCTCACGACCGCCGCGATCACCGCTCCCGCGATGAGGAAGGTCGCGGCGTCATTCAACGGCTCGGCCCACGGAGCGTCACCCAGTCCCGGCGCCCACACTGCGGCCACGCGCAGCGGTACGGCCGCGAGGAGCGCCGCGAAGGCGCCGTCGCGCAAGCGACCCCGCGTCGGCGGCAGCGCTAGGAAGAACGGCAAGATGCGGAACGAGACGCCGAGCACGAACAGAAGGACGAAGCCGTCGACCCCTGCGACGAGCAGGGCCGCATTCCCGGTGGCGTCGAGCACGCGTGCGCCGTCTCCCACAGCGTCGAACACGAGCCATGTGTCGATGGCGGAGAGCGCGACGAACCAGAGCGCTCCCGCGATGAGGTAGCGGTCGAACGGCTCGCGCCGCTCGCGGGCACGGAGTAACGTCCCAGCAATGAGCCAGGCGAAGATCGCGGCGCCCGCGAGCTCCAGTGGGCCCGACAAGGCCAGCAGGGTGCGCAGAAATCCCTGGGGATGCGGTTGGGCGTTGAGCCGGAGCAGAACGCCGAGCGCAACCAGGCCGTATGATGCCAGCACCAGCCGCCGGTCGGGTGGAGGCAGCGCCTTGAACCGCGGTACGACGTGGTAGGCCATGCCCATGATGAACAGGCCGAGGAAGCCGAAGAGCTGCCCGTGGCCGTGAGCCTGCACCAGCGCCAGCCAGGCGTCGCCGCGTAACGCGCCCCAACCTCCGCCGGTCATCGCCGCGGCGATGCCTGTGGTGACGCCCGCACCGAGCGCGAGGAGGATCGCCGTGGAGAGGAAGAGAGGGTAGGAGGCCGGGGGCGCCGGCGCTTGCTCGGCTTCCCCCGCAGGGCGCGTGGGCTGCGAGGCCGCCTCGACGGACGCTACGTACTCGTTCAGCTCGCGGATGAGGGCCTCCGGGTCGACGTGGTGGACGGCCGCGAAGAACCCGACAGGCTCTACCGGACCGTCAGGACCTCCGCAGCCCGTCAGGCCGTACTTATCGAAGATGGCGACAGCGCCCGGGAATCGGGTCACGACCTCCCGGACGGTCGTTCTCCCCGTGATTCGCTCCGTCACGCGCTCATGCTATCGACCGCCGGCGTCTGCCGCTGTAACTTTGGTCGCATGGAGCACCGCTCGGTCGCAGCCGATCCGCTGGCAGGTTCGCCGTACTTCGCCGACCTCTCCGAAGCCGAACGGCATCGCGTGTCCTCGCTGGCGCGCCGGAGGCGCTATGAGGCTGGCGCGGTGCTGTTCCTCGAAGGCGAGCCGTGTGCGGGGCTCTTCATCGTCCTCGATGGGCTGGTCAAGGTGTACAAGAGCTCGGAAGAGGGGAGGGAGCAGATCCTGCGTCTGATGGCGCCAGGTGACTCCTTCAACGAAGTCCCGGTCTTCGATGGCGGACCCAATCCGGCCAGCGCAGCGGCGGTGGAACCGACGGAAGCGCTGGTTCTGTCTCGCGAGCTCGTGTTGCGCCTCATCGATGAATATCCTGCGTTCGCGCGCGCCGTCGTGCGGACGCTCGCTTCTCGTCTGCGGCATCTCGTCGCCCTCGTCGAGGACCTGTCGTTCCGGCAGGTCACCGCGCGGGTCGCCCGGATTCTGCTCCAATCGGTTGCGCCGCGCGAAGGTGTGGGCGCGGGCGCGGGACGGCGCGCTCGCATCACCCAGCGGGAGATCGCACAGATGGCGGGCACGGCCCGCGAGGTCGTGGCCCGCGCCCTGCGCATTCTGGAGGACGCGGGCGCTGTGGAGGTCGACCGTGGGCACGTCCGCATTCTCGACGCCGACCGCCTCGAAGCGCTGTCCTGACCCCGAGTGACCAAAGTCACTGCGCCCCCCGGCTCCTCCCCGCATCATGGATGCAAAACGAACGAGCGAGGAGGGAGATGCAGGTCGCAGAAATGAAGGTGGAGGAGGTCGCTCGCCGTTGGGCCAGGGCCCTGGAGGTATTCTCGCGGCACGGGATCGACGCTTGCTGCGGCGGCGATAAGTCCGTCGCCGAGGCGGCTCGCCTGCACAAGGTCGAGCTCGGCCGCCTTCTGGAGGAGCTGGCGGACGCAGGCGTGCCAACCGAGACGGTCGAGTCTCGCTAGCGCAGGAGGGAGTTCCATGGAACGGGACATCACGGTCGACGTGCGTGGAATGGAGCCGCGGCTCCGTCATCCGCTGATCTTCGAGACGTTCGACAAGCTCCAGCCCGGGCAAGCGTTCCTGCTGGTGAACGACCACGATCCGAAGCCGCTGTATTATCAGTTCCAGGCCGAGCGGGCCGGTCAGGTGGTGTGGGCACCCCAGGAGAAGGGCCCGGAGCGCTGGGTCATTCGGATCGAGAAGCGGGCCTGACGTGTCGGACATGGAGCTGGTCACGGTCGACGTACGAGAGGACATCCGAGCGGGGCGAGAGCCGTTCCAGCGCATCATGGCGGCCGTGTCATCGCTCCGCGAAGGACAGGCGCTGGAGCTCATCAACGTGTTCGAGCCGGTGCCCCTGTACGAGGTCATGCGGCAACGAGGCTTCGCCCACCGGACCGAACGCACCCCGGACGGCGACTGGCGCGTGATCTTCTATCGCGAGTGAGAGGGCGGTACCATCGCCGTGCGATGGCGGGTCCCTCTCGCAGGCAGGACGTTGACGACCCCCGCGTCGGGTTGTGCGCCGCGTGCTCCTACGCCTCCGTGGTGACGAATGACCGCGGCTCACGCTTCTGGCGCTGCGGTCGTTCGTCGTTGGACCCTGCCTTTCCCCGCTACCCGCGTCTCCCTGTGATCACCTGCCCGGGGTTCGAGGCCGCGGGCTCCGCGGGACGGTCCGAGTCGGCGACGTAATCGGTCATTCGGCACTCGCGGTCCCACGCTCCCTGTGTCAGGCTAACGGTGGGAGAAACGTCGATGCTGAACGCAGTGCGCCGTCTCCTGCTGAGCATGACTCGGGTGGTGCCGCTGCTGGGCTTCGGTAAGCCGCTTCCGCCGGTCGACGAGATCCAGGTGGAAGAACTTCCTGTGGAGCCCGCTGAGCCACGGAAGCTCGTGGAGCAGCGTCACGACGGGGCCGAGGACCGGGAGCGGGCCGAGGGACGTGCGCCCCGATAGCGGGTGCGGTGTGGTGCCGGGGGTGGGGATCGAACCCACAAGGCCTCGCGGCCGGCGGATTTTAAGTCCGCTGCGTTTGCCAGTTTCGCCACCCCGGCGCTTCTTCAAGTGTATCGCAGGCCCGACGGCGGGCCAGGCGCTCCGGACGCTATCGCCGTTCGCGCCGAGGGGACGCTCGTCACGCTGTGACGGGCGCAGGCACAGGTCAAGTGGTCGCCGGGACGCGCTTCCGGCACAGGAGTTCGCCCCGGGGTATCGGCACGAGGACGCATTCCAGCTCGGGGTGACGCTCAGCCGCTTCGCGGAACGGCGCGAGTTCGTCGGCGTGCGATAGCAGGTTGTCGGCGACCAATACGCCGCCGGGCCGGAGCAGGTTCACCAGCGGGTTCAGTAGGTCGAGGTAGACCTCTTTTTCGGCGTCGAGGAAGACAAAGTCGAATCCAGGCTCCAGTCGAAGCATGGTCACGCGAGCGTCGCCAGGCACGATGGTGACCACGTCCCGGATGCCTACCTCAATGAACGTCTTCTGCGCGCGCTCGATCTTGGCGGGATCGATCTCCAGCGTGATGATGGTGCCGCCTGTCTCGCGGACGGCGTCGGCGAGCCAGAGGGTCGAGTAGCCGCCCGACGTGCCGACTTCCAGCACCCGACGGGCTGCGATCGCCTTCGCCAGGAGGTTCAGGAAACGGCCGACCTCGGGTGTAACGGCCCGGAGGCGTTGTGAGCGCGGCGTGCCATCGGACCGGTCGCGGCGGTCCTCCGACTCGAGGCGGTGCAAGGCTCGCACGAGGCGTTCGTCCACGCGTTCTCCCCCCGTAGCAGTCACGCGAATCTGTCGCTGGAGTGTACCGTTGCGCCGCGTTCCCGTGAAATCTCTGCCGATGGCCAGCGCTGACAAGCGCTGATATACTCGCGACGAAACGAGGTGGCGGAGGAAGGAGGGTCCTGTCGACGCTCGCCGTGAGGGACGCGAGATACCCATAGACGAAGCGCCAGGTCCGCCGTCGGCGGATGACGAGGTGGAGGCTCATCGAACCACTCGGCGGATAGCCTCCCGGCTCGCACGGTCGTGACGGTCGGAGCAAACCGGGGGTGAGAGCCCCCGACAAAGGCCGGCCGGTGTGCGCTTCCGGCTGCGTCGGAAGCTTGCGCTCCCTCACGCTATCGATGGTCAGCATCGCGGTCAGCGCGAGGTTCCGCGGGGCGCGAACGGCGCCGCGCGTGACGTCGTGTTGGCCTGGAGAAGGGAGCCACGATGTGCGGCATCGCGGGATACACGGGGGCGCGTGACGCCGGTCCCATCCTGATCGAGAGCCTGCAAAAACTGGAATATCGGGGCTACGACAGCTCGGGCATCGCTGTGATGGACAGCGATGGCCGCATTCGGGTGGCGAAAGCGGCGGGCAAGCTGTCCGGGCTCATCGCCCGCCTCGAGGGCACGTTCCCACCCGGGACGACTGGCATCGGCCATACCCGTTGGGCTACGCACGGGAAGCCTACCGACGAGAACGCCCACCCCCATCTCGACTGTCACGGTGACGTCGTCGTCATCCATAACGGCATCATCGAGAACTTTCTGCCGCTCAAGCGGGAGCTCATGGCAAAGGGTCACCGGTTCGCGTCGGACACGGACAGCGAGGTGCTCGCGCATCTCATCGAGACAGCCATCGAGCACGGCGCGACGCTCATCGACGCCGTCCGCGACGCGGTCGCGCGCATCGAGGGTGCTCACGCGATCGTGGCCATGGCGAGGTGCGAGCCCGGCGCGCTCGTCGCCGCGCGGGTCGGCAACGCGGGTGGCGTCGTGGTGGGATACGGCCAGGACGAGATGTTCGTCGCCAGCGACCTGCCCGCGCTCCTCTCGTACACGCGGTCGGTCGTCTTTCTCCAGGATCGTGAGGTCGTTCGGTTGACGGCGCACGGCGCCGAGTATCGCGATGCCGCGGGCCGGACGGTCGAGCGGCAGCCGCAGACGGTCCCGTTCGATCCTGTCGCGGCGGCGAAAGGGCCGTACAAGCACTTCATGCTCAAGGAGATCATGGAGCAGCCCGCATGTCTGATGGACACCATCAGTGGACGGGCGCTCTTCGACCCGCCGGGCGTCTCGCTCGACGACCTCGATGTTCCTGCCGAGCGTCTGCGGAGCGTGTCGCGCGTCGTCCTCTTCGGGATGGGCACCTCGATGCACGCTGCGATGATCGGCCGGGCGTTCTTCGAACGCATCGCCCTTCTCCCCGCTGAGGTCGACAACGCGTCCGAATTCCGCTATCGCCAGGCCGTCATCGGCCCCGACGCGCTGGTGGTGTCGGTCGCGCAGTCGGGCGAAACCGTCGACACGCTGGAGGCGATGCACGAGGCCCGACGCCGGGGCGCGCTGCAAATCACGATCTGCAACGTGCCAGGGGCGCAGAGCACGCGCATCGCCGACGGAACCGTGTACATCCGCTGCGGACCGGAGATCGCCGTGGCGTCGACCAAGACGCTCGTGGCCTCCATCGCCGCCCTGTACTTGCTGGCATGCCATCTCGCCATCGTCCGGGGCGCGGCGAACCCGGACCGGGTGGGCCGCCTGCTCGAACCGCTGGCGCGCGTCCCATCGCTGCTCGGCCAGACGTTGGAGCGGGAGCGGGCGATCGCGGCGCTCGCGCACCGGTTCCACAACGCAGAGCACTTTCTCTTCCTGGGGCGCGGGCTTCAGTACCCGGTCGCAATGGAAGGCGCACTCAAGCTCAAAGAGGTGTCGTACATCCATGCGGAGGGATATCCCGCGGGTGAGATGAAGCACGGCCCCATTGCGCTCATCGACGAGCGGATGCCGGTCGTCGCCATCGCGGTGCAGGACGGCTCCCGCGACAAGATGCTGTCGAACATCGAGCAGGTCCGAGCACGCGATGGCGTCGTGATCGCGCTCGCGAGCGAAGGAGACGACGAAATCGCGTCGAAGGCGGACGAGGTCATCTGGGTCCCGCACTTGGGCGGCGCACCGGACGTGGCGCCGCTCCTTCTGCCGATCTTGACGGTCGCGCCGCTCCAGCTCCTGGCGTACCATATCGCGCTGTGGCGGGGGTGCGACGTGGACCAGCCTCGCAACCTCGCGAAAACGGTGACGGTCGAATAAGGGCGCACCATGGATCCCCGGGGCAAGGTCGTCATCGTCACCGGAGCGTCATCCGGCATCGGCAGGGCCACCGCTCTGGCGTTCGCTCGCGCAGGCGCGCGCGTCGCGATCGGGGCGCGGCGCGAGGAACGGCTCCGCGACGTCGCCGGCGAGATCGAGCGAATCGAGGGGGAGGCGCTCTGGCTGCGCACCGACGTGGCGCGACGCGAAGACGTCGAGCGGCTCGTGCAGGCGACCCTCGAGCGGTGGGGTCAGATCGACGTGCTCGTGAACAACGCCGGCTTCGGCCATTACGCCCGCGTCGAGGACATCGACGAGGCGGATATGCGCGCCCTCCTGGATGTGAACTTTTTCGGGACGCTGTACGGTATTCAGGCCGTCCTGCCCCACATGCGGGCTCGACGGACCGGTCACATCATCAATGTGTCGTCGGTGGCTGGGCGTCAAGGGTTCCCGTTCCACGGTGGATACGCGGCGGCGAAGCACGCCGTGATCGGGCTCACCGCCGCGCTGCGCGGTGAACTGGCCGGCTCCGGCGTGCACGCCTCGGTCGTGCTACCGGTGGGCACGGCGACCGAGTTCTTCGAGGTCGCGCGGGATCCGTACGGCTTGGAGCCGGCGCCGATGGGCGTCGTACAGTCCGCCGAACACGTCGCCCGAGCGATCGTGCGCTGCGTCCGCCGGCCGGTGTCGGAGGTGTACACCGTGCCCGGCTTGAAGGCGGCGCTCGCCACCGCGGTCGTCGCGCCAGTCCTCGCCGACGTCGTGGCGCGCCGGTACTACCTCCGTCGAACGAAGGGGCTCCACCTCGACGGTCGACGGGCTGACGCTCCTGCGGGTGACTGAACCGCATTCATTGACAAGCGCGCCGTAGGGTCGGACAATAGGGCGCGTCGGCAGCCGTTCGCCCGCCGCATCGATAAGGAGTCGCCATGCATCGTCTCGCGCTGTCCCCACTCACGCTGGGCATGCTGCTCGTCTCCGTGGGCCTCGTCGTGGGCTCCGTCGCCTACGCCACGGGGCGAGACGGCGACGCGGACACGGCTGCGGCGACGGCCGCCGCGGGCGTCCTGACGATGGTCGTGGCCCTGGGCGCGATGCTGGTGAATCGCGAGTTCCAGCCTTCGCTCGCCCTCACGCTGGGTGGAGGCGCCGTCGGGCTCGGGGTGCTCGCGACGGGCGCACTGGTGTATGGGGTCGCCTTCACGGACGACGGGTCGGGCTCCACGTCGGCCACGTCGGCCGCGCCCGGTCCGGACCTCGCGAGTGCCCTCATGTCACAAGAAGTCTCCGAGCGCGACCGCCAAGAGGACGTCCACGATGTGGGCGCGCACCCCACGATCGGGCAGTTCCTGACGTTGTCGGATGCGGAGATTCTCGCCCGGGTCCCCGCTGGGACGCTGACACCGGCGGAGGTAGGCCTCCTCCGGCAGCAGCTCGAAGCGGCGTACGCGGTTGCGCAGAAGTACCACGACGTCCGCGTCGCCGAGGCGGACGGCTATCGGAACACCACGAACGACGTGCCCTTCATGGGAGCCCATTTCCTGAATTCGCAGTACGTCGCCGACGGTGTCTTCGACCCAGCGAGACCGGAAGGGCTCCTCTACAGCAAGCTCGGCGGCGGCGAGGACGCCGAATGGAAGCTGGTCGGCGTGTGGTACCTCATCGTGCCGGGTGTGAACCCGGGTGTGACCGGCACCGTGCCGCCGGACGGGTTTGCGGGTAGCCTCGACCTGTGGCATGAGCACATCGGGCTGTGCACGCGCAACGGCATCATCTCGGAGAACAACACGAAGGACGACTGCCTCGCGGACGGCGGACGGTGGGTCGGCGATCTCCGGTGGATGATGCACGCCTGGGTGGCCCCCGACGTGATGGACAATCCCGAGGGCGTCTTCACCTATCTCAACGCGGAGCTGTACCGGCAGCAGGTGAGGAACCAGTCGGTCGGCCCCGACGCCGAGAGCCGAGCCGCGCCCTGAGGTCGGTCGGGAGCGGACACAGCACGACCGGCAGAGGGACGCAGACCTCTGCCGGTCGTTCCATCTTCTATCGTGTCGATCAGACGGCGGCGGGCTCCGAGACGTTCACCAGAACGATGTCGTCGCCCTGGACGTCGATCTGGATCCGATCGCCGGGCTGGAAGCGCCCTTCGAGGAGCGCCTCTGAGAGCCGGTCCTCGACCTCGTTCTGGATGACACGGCGCAGCGGCCGCGCTCCGAACACCTGGTCGTAGCCGCGCTCGCCGAGCCAGTCGCGGGCGGCGTCGGTCACTTCGAGCGTGACGCCCTTCATCAGAAGGTTCTTCTCGACCTCCTGGAGCTGCAGGTCCACGATCTTCCGAATGTGCTCCTTGCTCAGGGCGTGGAAGACGACCGTCGAGTCGATCCGGTTCAAGAACTCCGGCTTGAAGACCCGCTTCAGCTCGTCGAGCACCTTCTGCTTCATCTTCTCGTACTGCTGCTCGGCCGTCTTCGCCTCTTCCGTCTTCACCTGGAAGCCGAGCGTCGTCTCGCGACGGATCAGGTCGGAGCCGACGTTGCTCGTCATCACGATGATGGTGTTGCGGAAGTCGACCCGACGACCCTTGGCGTCGGTCAGGTGACCGTCGTCGAAGATCTGCAGCAGCATATTGAAGACGTCCGGGTGCGCCTTCTCGATCTCGTCGAGCAGGATCAGGCAGTAGCTCTTCCGGCGCACGGCGTCGGTGAGCTGGCCACCCTCCTCGTAGCCGACGTAGCCCGGCGGAGCGCCCACGAGCCTGGAGACGTTGTGCTTCTCCATGAACTCGGACATGTCGAGCTTGATCATGTTGTCCTGGCTGCCGAACATGAACTCCGCGAGCACCCGCGGCAGGTACGTCTTGCCGACACCCGTCGGCCCCAGGAACATGAAGACCCCGATCGGCCGCTTCGGGTCCTTGAGTCCGGCGCGTGAGCGGCGAACCGCCTTCGCGATGGCCGTGATGGCCTCGTCCTGGCCCACGACCTTGCTCCGCAACGTCTCCTCCATCTGAAGCAGCCGCTGCGATTCCTCACTGGCGATGCGCGACACCGGGATGCCCGTCCACATCGAGACGACCTCGGCGATGTCCTCCTCGGTCACGACGGGCTTCTCTGCCTCGCGCTCCGTCGCGAGCCCGGCCTCCATGGACTCGATCTTGTCCTGCAGCTTCACCTCGCGGTCGCGCAACTCCGCCGCATACTCGTACTGCTGCTGCGCGATGGCGGCGTCCTTCTCGCGGCGGATGCTCTCGAGGCCGCGCACCGCCTCCTTGAGGGACGGTGGCGTCGCGCTCTTCTTGATGCGCACGCGGGACGCCGCTTCGTCCACGAGGTCGATGGCCTTGTCCGGCAGGAAGCGGTCAGAGACGTAGCGCGCCGCCAACTCGGCCGCGGCCTTCAACGCCTCGTCCGAAATGGTCAGCTTGTGGTGCTCCTCGTACCGCTCCTTGATGCCGCGCAAGATCTCGATGGTCTCCTCGACCGTCGGCTCCTCGACCAGCACGGGCTGGAAGCGGCGCTCGAGGGCGGCGTCGCGTTCGATGTGCTTGCGGTACTCATCGAGCGTCGTCGCGCCCACGCACTGGAGCTCGCCCCGTGCCAGGGACGGCTTCAGGATGTTCGCGGCGTCGACGGCGCCCTCGGCTGCGCCCGCTCCGACGAGCATGTGCAGCTCGTCGATGAACAGGATGCAGTTGCCCGAGGTCTTGATCTCCTCGATGACCTTCTTGAGCCGCTCCTCGAACTCACCGCGGTACTTCGTGCCCGCCACGAGCGAGCCGATATCGAGCGTAAGCAGGCGCTTCCCCTGCAGCGTCTCCGGCACATCGCCGGCGACGATGCGATGCGCGAGCCCTTCGGCGATGGCGGTCTTGCCGACGCCGGGTTCGCCGATGAGCACGGGGTTGTTCTTGGTGCGGCGCGACAGGATCTGGATGACCCGCTCGATCTCCTTGTGCCGCCCGATGACCGGGTCGAGCTTGCCCGCGCGCGCGGCAGCCGTGAGGTCCATGCCGAGCTGGTCCACCGTCGGCGTCCGCGTGCTGGTGCGCGCGCCGGTGCCGGTGCTCTGGGGCATGCTCTGCGACAGGATCCGGGTCGTCTCGGCGCGGACGCGTTCGAGGTTGACCCCGAGGCTCTCGAGCACGCCCGCAGCGATCCCCTCGCCCTCGCGGACGAGGCCGAGGAGCAGGTGCTCGGTGCCAATGTAGTGGTGGTTCAGCCGGCGCGCCTCGTCGACCGCCAGCTCGATGACCTTCTTGGCGCGCGGGGTCAACCCGATCTCGCCGAGCACTGCGCGGTCGCCGCGGCCGATGATGAACTCGACCGCGGAGCGGACCTTGTTGAGCTCGACGCCGAGGTTGGCCAGGACCTTGGCCGCGACGCCATCACCCTCCCGGACCAGTCCCAAGAGGAGATGCTCAGTCCCGATGTAGTTGTGGTTGAACCGCTGAGCTTCTTCCTGGGCGAGGGTCAGGACGCGGCGCGCTCTCTCTGTGAACTTGTCGAACCGGTCGGCCATATCGATAATCTCCGTGCGCCTATCTACCCATCACGTTAGCATACGGCCCGAGGCGCGTCTAGGCGATATGACCTGTTGCCCTGGCCCAGGTTGTCATCTCGCCCGGTGCGGGGTCGGCCGGGCTACGTCCCTGCGTGCTCCGGTCTAGTTCCCCTCCTGTGGATCTTCGGCCGGCGCGGGTTCCTGCGCATCCCCGGCTTCGGCCGTCGTCTCGGCCTCAAGGTCGGCCTCGGCTGCTTCTGCCGTGGATGCGGTGTCCGGCGGCTCGTCCAGTTCGGCGTCAGGCACCTCGACGTCCTCGTCGCCCAACGCCTCGAAGGAGCCGCTCGCCTGGGGCCGCGGCAACGGTCCCTCGCGCCGTTCGATCTCTTCGCGAATCTCGTCCGGGACGGAGACGACTTCACCGCCCTCGGTGAAGACAAAGCCCATGAGCTCGGCTTCTCGGCGGGCCTCCTTGAGCGAGAGGCCGAGCCGGTGCCGGTCGCGCTCGATGCGCACGATCTTCAGGGGGAGGATGTCGCCCTCGCGGACGACTTCCTTCGGATGGTTGATGCGGCGGTCGACCAGCTCGGACACGTGGATGAGCCCCTCGACCGGGCCTTCGATGCGCGCGAAGGCGCCGAAGGGCACCAGCTTGGTCACCACTCCCGGGACGACCTGGCCGACCTCGTACTTGTCGACGATGGCGTCCCACTGCTCGGGCTGGGCCCGCCGCAGCGAGAGAGCGATCTTCTTGGTCTCGGGGTCGACCTTCATGATGTACACGTCGACCTCGTCGCCGACCTTGTACAGCTCTTCGGGTGACTTGTTGCGGTCCCATGAGATCTCGGACAGGTGAGCGAGGCCGTCCGCACCCCCGAGGTCGACGAAGATACCGAATGGCCGTACGCTGCTGACGCGGCCACGGCGGATCTCACCTTCACGTAGCTCTTCGATGAGGCGGTCCTTCTGCTGGGAGCGCCATTCCTGGAGCGCGGCGCGCTCCGAGAGGATGACGCGGTTCCGGCGTCGGTTGAGCTCGATGACCTTGAGGCGCAGGGTCTTGCCTACGGCAGCGCTCAGGCCTTCGCCGTTCTCACCGCCGGGCTTCACGCCGACGACCTGGGACAGAGGAACGAAGGCGTGAACGCCTTCGACGTTCACGAGCAGGCCACCCTTGTTATAGCCGGTGACCTCCGCCTCGAAGCTCTCGCCTTGCTCCATCCTGGCCTGCAGGATGCGCCAGCCCTTTTCGCCGCGCGCACGGTCGACCGACAGCAATACCTGGCCCTCAGCGGTCTCGGGCTGAAGCACGTACACGAGCAGCTTCTCGCCGATCTGAAGCTTGCTCAATGGGTCAGCGCCGAGGGAGTGCATCTCCCCTACCGGGACGATGCCCTCGGATTTGGACCCGATATCGACGATGGCCCCTTCTCGTCCGATGGCCATCACCGTTCCCTCCACCACGTCGCCGCGCTGGAGGTCACGAACGTCGAGCTCCTCCTCGAGGAGCGTCGCCATGTCGAAGGCGTCGTCTCCGGCGGGTTCCCCGATCGGGGCGTCGCCGGACGTGCGCCACTGCTTGCTGCTCAACCGCCAGGTCCTCCTACGTACTGTTGCGCCGGACGGTTCACGACGGTGGCGATGAACCGTCCGGCGGGCTATCGCATTCTAGCACAGGTCGAGACCTCTGCCATAAGAACGTGACCACCCATCTCGCCGTGTCACCTTCCCTTCCCCCGAAGTAAGCTTGACAGCCCCATACGCTCACCGATAGCGTTAGTTCACACGGCGCGAACATTTTCGATGAAGAGAACGGTGTCCAAGGAAGCCCAGTTGACCCGCATCGCCCAGCTCTACGGGCGGGCGGTGGCGGTGGCGGATCCCCTCCGCGTGCGGCTGTGGCACGAGCGAGAGCTCACGACGCAGCAGCTTCGCGCGCTCCTGTGCCTCCGCGCTCGGGACGGCGCGTCCCTTGGGGAGCTCGCCGCGGCGTTGGACGTGAGCCCGCCGACGATGAGCGGCCTCGTCGACCGGCTGGTCCGGCAGCAGCTCGTCCGCCGCTGCGAAGACGAGACCGACCGGCGTGTCGTGCGGCACCACCTCACGGCCGAGGGGCAGGCGCTGGTCGGAGAGATCGCGCGGACCGGACGGGCATGGATCGAGCGGGTGCTGAGCCACTTGACGGAGGACGAGCTGGACGTGGTCGAGCGCGGGTTGGCGCTGTTCGTGCTGGCCGCAGAGCAGGAGACGGAGCGATATGAGCCGGCAGTCACCCCCGACGGCTAATGGCCCGATCCCGGCGGAGGCGATGAGCGGCCGCGCGAAGGCGCTCATCATGGGCGCTGCGATGCTCGGCCTGTTCCTCGCTGCGATGGACCAGACAGTCGTTGGGACGGCCATGCCTCGCGTCATCGCGGAACTCCGCGGACTCGAATTGTACTCCTGGGTGTTCACGGCGTACATGCTGACGTCGACCATCGCCGTGCCCATCGTCGGGAAACTGTCGGACCTGTACGGACGGAAGCTCTTCTTCATTGCCGGCGTCGTCATCTTCCTCGCGGGATCGGCACTGTCGGGCACGTCGCAAACGATGACGCAACTCATCGTCTTCCGGGGGTTGCAGGGGATCGGCGGCGGCTTCCTGTTCGCCAACACATTCGCGGTCATCGGCGACCTGTTCGCGCCCGGTGAGCGGGCCAAGTACGCCGGCTTCATGAGCGGTGTCTTCGGCCTCGCGAGCGTCATCGGCCCGCTGGTCGGCGGCACGTTGACCGACCACCTGAACTGGCGCTGGGTGTTCTATGTGAACTTGCCGCTAGGCATCGTGACGATCCCCGTGCTCGCCCTGGCGCTGCCGTCGTTCGCGGGCGCCCGTGGCGAGCGGAAGATCGACTATCTGGGCGCCATGGCGTTGGCCGGCGGGCTTTCGCCGCTCCTGCTCGCGCTCTCGTGGGGCGGACGGGAATATCCGTGGGCGTCGACGCAGATTCTCGGGCTGTTCGCCACGTCTGTGGTCGTGCTCGTTGTCTTCCTGTGGATCGAGGCCCGCGCCGCTGAGCCCATCATTCCTCTGAAGCTGTTCCGGAACGACATCTTCGCCGTGTCGATGTTGGTGACCTTCATCACCGGCGTCGGGCTCTTTGCCAACAGCATGTTGATCCCGTTGTTCATGCAGGGCGTCCGCGGCCAATCCGCGACCGTCTCTGGGCTCCTCCTGACGCCGATGACGCTCGGGATCGTCTCTGGCAGCACGATCGCCGGTCAGTTCATCTCGCGATTCGGAAGATACCGCACCGTGACGATGGTGGGACTGGTGGTGGTCACCGGCGCGATGTTCCTGCTGTCACTCTTGCATCGGGACGAGCGATACCTGGCGTTGGCGGCGAACATGTTCATTGCGGGCTTCGGGATGGGTTTTACGATTCCCACGCTCGTCGTTGCCGCGCAGAACGCCGTCCCGTACGACGTCCTCGGGATCGTAACGTCCCTGGTGCAGTTCGCCCGTTCCGTCGGGGGCACCATCGGCCTGGCGCTTCTCGGGACACTCATGACGAACAATCTGAGCGCCGACTTGGACCGCCTTCCCACCGACGTCGTCCAGTCGACGCCGGCGCCGCTGATCGAACGGCTCCGCGACGACCCTGGCATCATCGCGAGTCCACAGGGCCTCGAGCAGCTCCAGCAGAGCGCTGCGCAGACGGGCGCCGACGTCACCGCCCTGCTCGACGCGTTGCGGGATGCGCTCACCGACGCCATCGCGTTCGACTACCGGGTCGCGGTGTTCATCCTCGCCAGCGCCATCGTCGTGACGGTCTTCCTGCGGGAGGTTCCCCTCCGCCGAACGTACGCGCCCGTGCCGCCTGAAGGGGCCGCGTCCTTTGAGCAGGCGGCGACGCCTGAACCAGCCGCGGCCCTCAGCAGGACCGATCTCCGGCACCCCCGCGCGCCGTAACGCGGCCTGCTCCTCCGCTGAGTGCCGTCGTGCCCCGCTACCGCTATGCTTTCTGCGTACAGGAGGGTCGGGTGCGTGCCGGGAGGGTCGCCTTCGTCGCTGTTGCCCTGCTGCTTCTTGCCTGCAGCGGCGGCAATCGAACTGTGATCGTGGCGACCACGACGAGCACGGTCGATTCGGGCCTGCTCGACGTATTGGTCCCTGTCTTCGAGCGGGAGACCGGCTACCGCGTGAAGTACGTCGGCGTCGGGTCAGGCGCCGCGCTCGCGATGGCCGAACGAGGCGATGCCGATGCGGTGCTCGCGCATGCGCCTGACGCCGAGCGGGAGCTCGAGCAAGCCGGCGTCGTCGTGAACCGGCGTCTCGTGATGCACAACGATTTCGTGCTGGTGGGACCACCGGACGACCCCGCCGACGTACGCGCGGCACGAACGGCGAGGGACGCGCTGCGAGCCATCGCCGTGTCGAGGGCGACATTTATCAGCAGAGGCGACAACTCCGGGACGCATCAGCTCGAGTTGCGCCTGTGGAAGGAGGCAGGCGCCCATCCTGAGGGTGCGGCGTACATCGAAAGCGGTCAGGGCATGGGCCCGACGCTCCAGTTGGCGAGCGCTCGGCGCGCCTACACGCTGACGGATCGTGGGACGTATCTGGCGCTGCGCGACACGCTCGACCTCGTGCCGCTGTTGGAGCGCGACCCTGCCTTGTTGAACGTGTATCACGTGATGCAGGTCAATCCCGGGCGGTTCCCCCGGGTCAACGCTGACGGCGCGCGAGCGTGGGTGGAGTTTCTCGTGTCCGATGAGGCGCAGCGAATCATCGGCGCGTTCGGCGTGGACCGGTTCGGCCAGGCGCTCTTCACGCCCGATGCCGACACGTCGGAGGCCGAGCTGGGCCTGGAGTGAACCATGGATCTCATCGGAGAGGGCATTGCGGAGGCCGCCCGTCTCATCGCCCACGGAGATCGCGAGCTCGTAGAAGTGGTCCTCCGCTCGCTCGCCATCTCGGGAAGCGCGACGGCGATCAGCCTGGTGCTGGGGGTGGCGGTAGGCTCGACTCTCGCGCTGACGCGATTTCCCGGAAGACGCCTGCTCGTCACGCTAGTCAACACGGGGATGGGCCTTCCGCCCGTCGTCGCGGGCCTCGTGGTCGCCGCTTTCCTGTGGCGGAGCGGTCCACTGGGCGCGCTCGGCCTCATCTACACGCCGGCGGCGATGGTCATCGCCCAAGTAGTGATCGCGTTTCCCATCGTAACGGGGTTCACCGTCGCCGCCCTGGGCGCCCTGCCCCCGAGGCTGAAGATGCAACTGTACGGTCTCGGAGCCTCGCGTCTCCAGATGCTGTGGCTGCTGCTGCGAGAAGCGCGGCTCCCTCTGCTGGCCGCCGTGATGGCCGGCTTCGGCGCCGTCATCTCCGAGATCGGCGCGTCCCAGATGGTCGGCGCCAACATCCCAGGCGAGACGCGGGTGATGACCACATGGATCGTGTACCTCGTCGGCCGCGGGGAGTTCGGGCCCGCGTTCGCCGTTGGTTTCATCCTCCTGCTGCTGATCTTCGCGGTCAATCTGATCCTCACATCCATTCAGCAGCGCGAGCGGCCGCAGTGACGCCGAAAGTCGGGGTTCGAGACCTGATCGTACGCAAGGGGGGCGCCGTCGTACTCAATGTGCCCACGTTCGACGTCGCCCCAGGAGAAACGGTGGCGGTGCTCGGGCCCAACGGCGCTGGCAAGAGCACACTCGTCCATGTGCTGGCACTGCTGGAGCGCCCTTCGAGGGGAACCGTTCTCTTCGATGGGCAGCCAGCGGCCTTCGGTTCGCTCGCCCTGCGCCGGCGCATGGCCGTCGTCTTCCAGGAGCCGCTGCTGCTGGACACCAGTGTCCAGGAGAACGTCGAGACGGGACTGCGCCTGCGTGGCGTGCCCGCGGGGGAGCGCAGGCGGCGAGCGCGGGAATGGCTCGAGCGGTTCGGCGTCGCGCACCTGGCAGACCGGTCGGCCCGGCGGCTGTCCGGGGGCGAGGCTCAGCGCGTGAATCTCGCGCGGGCGTTTGCCGTCGAGCCTCAGGTCCTGCTGCTGGACGAGCCCTTCAGTGCGCTGGATCAACCGACGCGGGACGCGCTCATCGAGGAACTGGGGGACGCGCTCGACGCCACGGAGACCACCTGCGTGCTGGTCACGCATGAGCGGTCCGAAGCGGCGCGCCTGGCGGCCCGCGTCGCCGTGCTGCTGGACGGGAGGATCCGTCAGTCGGGTAGCGTGAGCGAGGTGTTCACCGCACCCGTCGACGAGGACGTGGCCGCGTTCGTGGGCGTGGAGACGGTCGTCGAGGGGCGAGTGCTGGAAGCGGCCGACGGCGTCGTGACGCTCGAGGTCAACGGACGCCGGGTCGAAGCCGCGGGTGAGCTGCCCGGCTTCACGGCCGCGCTGGTGTGCGTGCGGCCGGAAGACGTCGCTCTGGCGCCGGCGGGCGAAGCGCTATCGGCAGGCAGTGTGCGTAACCGGCTTGCCGGCGTCGTGCGGCAAGTGACGCCGCTCGGACCGGATGCGCGCGTCCTCGTGGACTGCGGGTTTCCCCTGGTCGCGCGGGTCACCCGGCGGTCGCTCAGCGAGCTGGCGATCGACGCTGGTTCGGCGGTCGTCGCCTCCTTCAAGGCCACGTCGGTGCATCTGATCCCTCTGCACCCGCGTCACTGAGCTCCGACGGGCGAATACTCGGCCAGGAAGGCGAGCGCGGCCTCTCTGAACTTCGGCGACGCGACCGCCGTGATGTGATCTCCGGGGACCTTGGCGAGACGGGCGCCGGGGATCGCCGCGGCCAGCCCGTCGGCAGGTCCGACCAGGGTGTCGCCTTCCCCGATCAGGACGAGAACCGGAAGGCGGATCTCCCGCAGGTTCAAGGGGTCGAATCCGCCGCGCGGCGAGCGTTGAATGGCGGCGAGGGCCAGAAGGTCGTTGCCGCTCTGCTCGGCGAACACGCGGAACGCGCGTGCGGTGGCGTTCTCCGCGGCGGCAGGACTGTCGGCCTCGAGTGCGCGGGCTATCGCTTCGGCGTTCTGCCGGCTGCGTCCACCGAGAAGGAGCCCATCGCCCACGCCCGACAGGATGACGCTACGGAAGCGCTCGGGATGGCGCACGACGAGCGACGCCGCAATGAACCCGCCCATCGAGTATCCCCACAGGTCTGCGATGCCGATGCCCAGATGATCCATGAGAGCGATGACGTCATCGGCCATGCGTGTTCCGGCGTACGCTGCCGGGTCATGTGGCTTGCCGCTCCGCCCGTGGCCCCGGCAGTCCAGCGCCACCACGCGGCGACCGGATGTCACGAGCGCGTCCACGATACCCGGACCGCGCCAGTTACCTTGCAGATTACTCGCGAATCCGTGTACCAGGACGATGGCGGGCCCGGCGCCCTCATCGATGTAGTTGATGGACACCCCGTTCACGTCGATGCCCGGCATCGCTCCCTCCCGAACGCATCGATTGCTCGCGTCGGCGACTATTGTACACGGGCGCTCGGCGGCGGTCGTGATCCCTGCGCGCGTCAGGAACGGGCCCGGACCGGGACAGGGACCGGTACGAGGGGGCCGGCGGTCCATAGGTGGACGTCGTCGGCGATGAGGCCGTGCGCTCCGAGCGAAGCGATGCGTTCGCCGTGCGCCGGGTCGGGCACGATCCAGGCGTACACCTTCAGGCCTGCGTCCCGGAGGCGCGCGGCGACGCCCGCGTCGAACAACCTGTGACGAAGGGACACGCCATCCGCTCGGGCCCGCCCGGATTCGACGTGGTCGAAGAGCGCCGCGAGCTCGCGGCGGCTTCCGACGGAGTACCACACGGAAAGGCCCGGCAGGGCTTCGCGTAGGGCTTCGAGCAATCCCCAGTGTCGGGACGACACCTGCACGAGCGGTCGCCCCAGTTGTTCGATGGCGCGAGCGACCACGCGGATCATGCGGTGGCTGCGGCTCTTGAGGTCGAGGAAGAGGCCGGCGCTGCCGCCGACCGCTCGGTCCAGGTCGTGCAAGTCGATGAGGCCCTTGGCGCGGCGGACGTACCACTTGTCCACGAGCAGCGGGACGTGAGGGAGCTTGAGTTCGTGGCGCAGGGTCAGCCGATCGCCGTCGAGCCAGACGTCGGCTTCGACGGCGTCGACGCGCGCATCGAGCGCTCTCTCCACGGCCCGCTCGTCGTTGCAGGCGTGCGCGATGAGCAGCGGCCGTGGTGTCCGCTCGGGAAGCGGGTCACGTAGGTTCGGAGAGTCGGTCACAGAGAAGCGCTGTTCACCCGTCGTTCGCAGCGGCGCCGACCACGTTGACCAGCACCCGGCGCTGCCGCGGGTGATCCAGTTCGACGAGGAAGATGCGCTGCCACTGGCCGAGGGTCATCCGGCCGTCGACGATGGGCACGCACTCGCTGGTTCCCAGGAACAGGTGCTGGCAATGCGAGTGCCCGTTGGCGCACTCGTCCTCGTTCATGTTGACCGTGCGTCGCGAAAAATCGTTGTGCTCGTAATACGCGTTCATCGGCGCGACCTGCCTGAGGGTACGCGCCATGTCCCGCAACAGGAGCGGTTCGTTCTCGTTGATTTTGATCGCGGCCGTGGTGTGCGTCGAAAAAATCGTCACCTGCCCGAAGGCGACCCCCGACTCGGCCACAATCGCGCTGACGAACTCGGTGATATCGATGAACTCTGGTGCGTCGCTGGTCTCGAATTCGAGGGCCTCGCAGACGACGAGCGAACGGGACGCTTCGTGGCTGGCAATCCGTTGCCTGCGGCCCGTGTCCAGAGCGACCTGCTGCATCACACCACCTTCCCGGAGCTGAGACTGGCTGCGCGGTTTGACGACGTCCCATTCTGTCGTAGCGCCCCGCGAGGCGCAAGATGCGCCATGCATAACGGCTGGGCCAAGGTCATCAATCCCCGCGCGAGCGGATGGCCTCGAGCGTGCGGCGCACGGCCTCCGCATCCCGCGCGTCAGAACGGTAGCGGAGGTACAGATCGAGGTCCTGACGCGCGGCCGCGTACTCGCGCAATCGGTGGTGGAGCATGCCTCGGTCCCGAATTTCGTCGAGGTCCCAAGGAAAAATAGCGAGAATGAGCTCCGACATTCCGAGCGCTTTTCGGAATTCGCCCCGTTTCAGATACGCGGCCTTCAGGTTGTAGAGCATGCGGGTGAGAATTTGGCGATTGGTCGCAGCGGCGAGCAGCGCATCGCTGCGCGCGACACGGCGTCCCAGCGCGCGCTCAGCCAGCCGGAAGCACTCGTCCTTCGACATGAACCGTCCGCCGTGGAACGGGTCGACGAAGATGGTTTCGCCCGGCATCTCGTACTTGACGACGAAGTGGCCGGGCAGGCCCACGCCCTTGATATCGAGGCCCAGGCGGTGCGCCACGGACAGGTACACCACGCTTAGCGAGATGGGGATGCCGAGCCGGCGGTCCAGCACATCGTTGAGATAGCTGTTTCGCGGGTCGTCGTAGTCGTCCTCGTTCCCTCGAAACCCTTTGTGCTCGAACAGATAGGCGCTCAGCTCAGCGAGCGCTTCGCGTGGCCCTGCCTCCAGATCGATGTCCGCTGCCAGCTCGACGGCCATGGCATCGAGGCGGCCGAGATACGACTCGACGTCCAGGCCGGGGTACTCCTCCTGCGCGAACACGAGCGCCGCCCGATCGAGGGGCACCTCGTGGTCGGGAGCGGACGTGAGGACGCTCAATTCTTCCCGATGCTTCATACCCGCATGCTAGCATGCCGATTTTGGCGACGAGAAGAAACGGAACGCCCGCGCGAGGCGGGCCTTCCGTACTGTCGTCGTCTGACGGGGTCGACGCATCACTTCACGACGAGCGTTCCCGTCATCGTCGTAGGGTGGACGTCACAGCGGAAGAAGTATTCGCCCGGCTCCAGTGTCACCGTGAGCGTCTGGACCACGGGACCGTTTTCGATGGGGGTCGCTGCGATGGGCGGCTGAGCCGCGTTCGCCGCGTCCTCGCTCTCGTAGATGGCGAGGTTGTGAGGCACACCGCCGTCCTGGTTGTCGATCTCGAAGGTGATTTCGCCGGCCTTCGCCTCGATCTCCGTCTTGTCGAAGAGGATGTTCTTGGCGACGAGCTTGATGACGCCTTCGGCCGGTGGGCTTTCCGATGGTCGCTCGGTTGGCTGCGGCGTCTCGCCCGGGGCCGTCGTCGGCGTCGCAGCGGCAGGCGTCGGCGTCGGGACGGGTGTCTCACCGAGGATGATGGCGGCGGTGGCTGTCTTGTCGGCGGACGAAAGGCCTTCGCCACATCCCGCCGCGATCCACCCGGCGGCGGCGAGCGTAAGCAGTGCAGCACTCATCGCCAGCGTCTTCCGCATCGGACCTTCCTCCCTGCGATACGTCGGCGGGAGGCAGAGCGCCTCCCGCCGAATCCTACTGCTACTGGACCTTGAGGGTGCCTGTCATGGTCGTCGGATGCACCGTGCAGCGGTAGTAGTACTCGCCCGGCTCCAGCGACACCTTCAGCGTCTGGGTGACGGGACCATTCTGGATCTCAGTGGAAGCGATAGGCTCCTCGCCGGCGTTCGCGGCGTCCTCGCTCTCGAAGATGGCGAAGTCATGGGGGACGCCACCGTCCTGGTTGTCGAACGTGATCGTGATCTCGCCGGCCTTCGCCACGAGCTCCGTCTTGTCGAAGAGCGTGTTCTTTCCGACGATCGTCAGCTCGCTCGACGGCGCGGAGCCGCCGCCCGAGGCCTGGGTCGGCGCGGCACCGCCTCCGCCCGAACTCTCATCGTCGCTTCCGCCCCCGCCGCATGCGGCTGCTGCGAGTGCGAGAGCGGTGATCGCGGCCACAAAGGCCGCCATGAACCCAATCCGTTTCATCGGTCCTCCTCTTGACCGGGCCCGGCTCGCCCGGCGTGTGCTAGCGGATGGGGCACCCTGCCCGGCAGGGCTGGTTGTGCGCACCATCACAAGCTTAGCGCATGATGGGTTTAGACAACAGCGAAGCCCGCACGTACCCGCCCCCTACGCCTGCACCGTCGACAGTGCTGGACGAGCTGACGCGACTGCATCACAGCGGCTGGCGTCCCGCGAAGCCGGCGTCGAGGTCGTGCCACCAAGCGATGCGTGGCTCGCCGAGCCGCCAGCACAGATACACGGTCCTTCCCTCGCGCTCCGCCGGGAAGTCGATGAGCCCTTCTTCGATGCCTTTGAGCTCGCACCCCAGCCCGAGGATGCGGGCATGCAGGCGATTGATCTCCGCGACCAGCTCCTCGGCCCGCTGTCGCGAGCCCCGGGCCGCGGACTCGGCCACATGCCCGTTTCCCTTCGCCGTCCGGGCGGCGGTCGAGAGCTCGTTTCGAATGGCCTCGAGCTCGCGGCTGCAGTCTTGCAACGACCGGAGGATTTCGGTGAGTTCCGGAATGAGCGCCTCGGCTTCGGCCACGGTGAAGAGACGCGGCACGTCGAATGCCTCCTGACAGATACGGCGTGGGCCTAGTGTAGGATGCCTGCGTCCCGGCGTCGACCGCTCGAGACGCCGAAGATTTGCAAAGCGTTTACACAGCACGCCTTCCCCTGGGCGACGCATGAGATACAGTTTCGCGCGAGGCCGCGCCTGAAGGCGCGGCTCGTCGCGGAGGAGAACCATGAGGTGGTTGGCCGGTCTGGCCGGCGGCGCGGTCGGTGCGCTGCTGGCGTCGTTGGTGTCGCTTCCGCTCGAGTCGCCCGATGACGTCGTCTTCAACACCTTCACCGTCACCCTCGGGGCCCTGGTCGCAGGCACCATCATGGGCCTCGTGTGGTGGGCGCTTCCCGAACGCAAGGATCGCCCCTTGTGGTTCGGCGCGGCGTGCCTCGCCGGCGTCGCCGTGGCCGCGGCGCTGGCATTCGCGTTCGAGGCCGCGCTCGAAGGCACCATCGGCTTCATGATGCCGCTGGCGGCGATCGTGTTCGCTTGTATCGCCGCCGTGACGCCCCTGATTTCGGCGGCGCCGCGGGCGCGGTCGTGGTTCGCCGGCCCCGCACTCGCGCTCGTGGCTCTGGTGGTGGGCATCGGCCTCATGGGACAGGGCGACGAGGAGAGCGGCCGGCTGGAACTGCCCGAGCCGCGACCCACAGCCGAGGGCGGCACGTCGGTGGTGACCATCGACGACGTGGCCGGGGTGGAATTCCAGGTCGTGCCCGGCGAGTCCGTCGCCACGTACACGGTGCGCGAGAAGCTCGCCAGCATGCCGACGACGACGGAAGCGGTGGGCAGGACCACCTCGCTCGAAGGCGTGATCCGCCTGGACGGCGTGTCCACCATCACGGCCGACCTGAGCACGCTCCAAAGCGACCAGGCGAGACGGGACAACTTCATCCGCGAACGCATCTTCAACGAGGACCCGGTCGCGACGTTCACGCTCGACCCGTTGCCCGACCTCCCGACCGAATATCGGGAAGGGGAAACCGTGACGCGCCAGGTGACGGGAACGCTGACCATCCGTGGCGTATCGCAGCCGCAAACGTTCCAGGTCGAGGCGCGGCTCGCGGGCGGAACGCTCGAGATCGTCGGGCGCACCGATTTCACGTGGGCCGACTTTCAGATCGATCCGCCGAACACACCCTTGGTGACGGTCGAGGACAACGTGCACCTCGAAGTGCTGCTCGTCGCCCGCCGGAGCGAGGGAACCTAGCGGCGAGCCTCAGAACTGGGTCGCGCCGGTGAACGTCCACTTGCGGATCTTGAGGGCAGGGACGCGAGAGACGCCGGCGATCGCCTGAGTGAGCATCGTGTCGCGGCCAATGAGGTCGACATTGTTCATGGCCTCGACGTAGCCCTGGGTGAAGCGCAGGTTCTTGATCGGGGCCACGATGCGCCCACGCTCGATGAGGAACGTACCGTCGCGCGTCATGCCGGTGACGATGACATGCAGCGGGTGGACAGGACGTGTGTACCAGAACCGGCTCACAAAGATGCCCCGCTTCACGTCCGCAATCATGTCGTCGACGGTGGCGTCACCGGGCCTGAGAAACAAGTTCGAAGGCACCGGACCGAATGTGTTGCCCGCGGGCAGCGCGTGGCCCGTCGACTGGCGGCCCTCCTTGCCTGCGGTGTAGGTGTCCCACACGACGTCGCGGGCGATCCCCTCTTCGACGAACGTGACCCGCCGCTTGGGCACGCCCTCGAAGTCGAATGGCTGCGGGATGGTGTCCGGCGCGAGTCCGTCGTCCCAGATGGTGATGTTCTCCCCCATCACCCGCTCGCCGATGCGGCCTGACATGAAACTGCGCTTTTCCTGGAACGCTTGCGCGCCGAACGAAAGGTAGGCGAAAAAGTCGAGGATGTCCGCGACCGCGTAGGGAAGGAGCACGACCTCGTACTCTCCTGGCTCGAGCGGCTGCGGGTTGGCCGAGCGCAGCGCCCGGTCGACAGCTTCGGCCGCGATGGCCTCGCCGTCGATCTCGCGCACGTCCATGGTCCATCGCTCGGCGTGGCCGCTGGAGGTCTCCCCCATGACGACGGTGTTGATGTCCGCGGTGGTATCGCGGTGATACGCCCAGACACCGAGGGAGTTGGCGACGGCAATCTCGGCGGCCGCCGTGCGGAAGGCGCCCGCGGCGACCAGGCCGGCCCGTCGGGCAGCGTCGCAGATCAGGGCGACCACGTGGGCGCGCTCCTCCGGGCCGCAGCGGGCCGTCGCCTCCGACCATCCCTGCGCAGGCGTGATGGGCTGTGGACCGGGCAGGGACCGAAAGTCCTCGTTGGGCTTCTGGTGACGTGCCAACTCCGTGGCGCGCTGGACCACGCGCGCGAGCGCGTCGGGTGACGTGTCGTTCGTCCCTGCGACGCCGATTTTCTTCCCCAGGACCACGCGAACCCGGATGTCCGTGTCCTGCTGCTCGACGTTCTGGTGGATGTAGTTGTTCGCGAAGCGAGTCAGGGCGGTGTGCGACGCCAGCGTGAGCACCTCCGTCTGGTCGGCGTCGCTGGCAGAGAGGACGGTGTCCGCGATCCGTCGGAGTTCATTCTCACCGAGCATGGCTACTCCATTCGTCAGAACTGGAGCCCGAGAAGGCGCGCGGCGTTGTCGAACAGAATCTTCTGCTTGACCTCGTCTTTGAACCCGGCTTGCTCGAAATCATGCAGCCAGCGCTCTGGGGTGATCACCGGATAGTCGGAACCGAAGAGCACCTTGTCCTGGATGAGCGTGTTGGCGTACTGCACGAGCGACGGCTGGAAGTACTTGGGCGACCATCCCGAGAGGTCCATGTACACGTTGGGCTTGTGCACCAGGATCGCGAGCTGCTCCTCCTGCCATGGCCACGCCGGGTGTGCCATGATGATCTTCAGCTCCGGGAAGTCAGCGGCGATGTCATCGATGTATGGGATGGGCTGCGTGTACTTGAGCTTAATGCCGCCGCCCCCGGGCCGGCCCACGCCGACGCCCGTGGTCCCAGTGTGGATCAGCACGATGAGGCCGAGATTCTGGGCGACCTCCCACAACGGGTAGAACGTAGGGTCGTTCGGGAAGAACCGCTGCATCGACGGGTGAAACTTCAGGCCTTTCAGCCCGAGCTCGGTCGCGCAGCGGACCGCCTCGTTCACCGCGGCTCGCCCCTTCCACGGATCCACGCTGCCCAAGCCAATGAACTGCTTCGGATACCGGCGTACGATGTCGGCGATGTAGTCGTTCGGGGTGGGCGGTCGGCCGGTCGCCGTCTCCGCGTCGATATCGAAGATCACCCCGAAGATGTCGAGACGCGCGTAGTATTCGGCCATCTCCTCCGCCGAGCGGGGAACCGCCGCGGACTTGAAGTACGCCTGCGCTTCGCGGGAGGACGTGAGCGACTCGCCGGCCGGGTTCGGCGGGTGGATGTGGACGTCGATGGCTTTGGGCATGGTCCTCGGCCTCGCCTACTTCATCACTCCGACTTGTACGTTGCGGAAGCGGGCCGGCGCCGCACCGTGCCCGGTGTGGGCGACCTGCTCGGGCTGACCCTTCCCGCAGTTCGGCGTCCCCCAGATGACCCAGTGGTCTCGGTTACATACGGCGTCACAACTATTCCAAAACTGCGGCGTAATTCCCGTGTACGTGGCGTTCTTGAGCAGCGCTCCCAGTTTGCCGTTCTTGATTTCGCGCGCGATCTCCGTTCCGAACTGAAAGTTCAGCCGCCGGTCGTCGATGCTCCATGAGCGGTTCGTCTCCATGTAGATACCCTCGTCCGTGTCCGCGATGAGGTCCTCCAAGGTCCACTCACCCGGCTCGAGGCTCACGTTCGTCATACGGATGAGGGGGATGCGGTTCCAACTCGACGCCCGCATGCAGCCGTTGCTCCGCCGCCCCAGGACGGCGGCGGTCTCGCGCGACATGAGATAGTTCACGAACCGCCCGCGCTCCACCGCGAGCATGCTCGTGGCCGGCACGCCTTCGTCGTCGTACCCGAATGTGCCCAGTCCGCCGGGGCTCGTCGCGTCGATGCGGATGTTGACGTGCTCCGAGCCGTACTGGAACGTTCCCAGCTTGTCCGTCGTGAGGAAGCTCGTCCCGGCGAACGCCGCCTCGGTCCCCAACACTCGATCGAGCTCGATGGCGTGCCCGCACGACTCGTGAATCTGCAACGCGACCTGCGATCCGTCGAGGATGACCGTGGTGATGCCCGAAGGACAAGGCTTCGCGGTGAGGAGGGCGACCGCTTCCTCGGCCACCCGCTGGGCGTTCCCCGGCAGATCGTATCGTTCGACGAACTCCCACCCTTCGGTGCCCTGGTGACGTCCCACGCTGTTCGGGTACGAGCGGCGCTGGACCTCGCCCTCGTCCACCGCCGTGGCTTCGATGCCACAGCCGGTCTCGACCAGCTCCTGCTCGATAAAGCTGCCCTCAGTGCTCGCGAACCACTTGTGCTCCCGCTGGCAATACACGTTCGACTCCGCCATTACGATGCCGGGGACTCGCTGCATCGCCTCGTTGGCCCTCAGGAGCAGCGCGATCTTGTCCTCCAGAGAGACCGCGAAAGGATCCTTCTGGATGGGGGTGCGGTAGGTTCCGACGTGCACTTCCGGGTCCCCAAGGTTCGCCTTCGGACCGCGCACCAGCCCCGACGCCTTGGCGATGCGGACCGCCTCGGCGGCGACCCGCGACGCCTCTTCCAGCGTCATGCGGTTCGAGCTGGAGAAGCCCCAGTAGCCGTCGACGATGACGCGCACGCCAAATCCGAGCGACTCGTCAGAGGTGAGCCCTTCCACGTTCTGAAGTCGAACCGTGATGGATTCGTCCCGGTAGTGAACGACGCGAACGTCGGCGTAGGAAGCGCCCATGGTCACGGCAGTGTCCAGGGCGCGCATCATCAGGTCGCGCATGCAGCTCTCCGAAGGGAATCTGCGGCGGACGGCATTTCCGGCCCGCGCGCACAGTCTAGGTGCTGGCTAGCGTACGCGCCCGTTCGAGGAAGCTCAAGATGTCGGCATGCACTTGTTCCGGGATTTCGAGGTTGAATCCGTGGCGCATGCGTGGATAGAGAATCAGGCGCGCGCCGGGGATGCGCTGCGCCAAGATGCGCGAGTTCTCTGCGAGGATCAGCGGATCGTCTTCGCCAGCGAGGACGAGCGTGGGGGCGGCGATCTGCGGCAGGCGGTCGTAGGTGTCGTGGTGGCGGATGGCCTCAGCCTGTCGCTTCATGCCCTCGAGCGGCGCTGGATACTGGAGCGTCGACAGGATGAACTCCTGGAACGCGGGTGTGGGGTTGGCCAGGAACTCCGGCGTGAACATCCACGAGAGCTGTTCTTGGACCAGTTCGCTGTCGGGTGCGGGCGCCTCGCGGAGCTCGCGAACGAGGTCGAGCCGCTCGCACAGTTGATCCCAGCCAGCCGACTTGGGGCCGCCGCACGTCGTGCACATGAGGACGAGCGCCCGCAGCCTGGAGGGGTACTGCAACGCGAACTCCTGCGCGATCATGCCGCCCATCGATGCGCCGAGCACGTGCGCTGAAGCGATGCCGAGCGCGTCGAGCAAGCCAGCGGCGTCGGCGGCCATGTCCGCGATGGTGTACGGAGCGCTCGCCTGGGACGACCGCCCAGCGTCGCGATTGTCGAACGCGATCACCCGGCACCGTTCGGCCATCGCCGGCACGAGTGGTCCCCACGCCACGGTGTTGCCGCCGAAACCCTGAATGAGGAGCAGCGGGTCACCCGACCCGTGCTCCTCATAGTAGAGATCGATGCTGTTGACGTTCACGACGGGCACCGTGAGCCTCCTTTGCAGAGCCACCTGGTCCGGACCGGCGTCAGCCGCCGGCGGCTTCCGACACCGAGGCTTGACTCCGTACGAACGCGATGATGGTGCGGTTCACCTCGTCCGCGGCTTCGAGGAAGAAGCCATGCTTCAGCCCCGGGAACTCGACGAGCTGCGCGCCTGGAATCCGCTCGGCGATCAGGCGGGAGTTCTCAGGCGGCACGAGCGGGTCCGCGTCGCCGGTGATGACGAGCGTCGGCACACGGATCTCGTGCAGCCGGTCCAGGGTGTCGTGGCCCATGACGGCCTGGAGATGACCGCGCAGGCCCACTTCGGGCGCGCGGAGGTGCGCCAGGCTCTCCGCTCGCTCCAGCAGGCGTTCGCGGTTGCCGGCGATGAACTCGTCCGTGAACGTGTACGGAAAGCCGAGCTCCGCCGCCCTTCTCGGGTCGCGCTCCTGTCCCCCTGCCTGGAACGCAGCGAGGACTTCGGGTGCGGGCGACACGGCGCGCGGCCCACCGGGCGTCGTGCAACCCAACACGAGCGTGCGAACGCGCTCGGGGTACCGGAGCGCGAGGTGCTGCGCGATCATACCGCCCATCGAGACGCCGACCACGTGCGCCGACTGAATCCCGAGGTACGTGAGGAGCCCCGCCGCGTCGTCAGCGAAGACCTCCATGGAGTACGGCGCCTCCGGCTTGTCGCTCTGTCCGGCGCCCCGGTTATCGAAAGCGATGACGTGGAAGTGGCGCGACAACTCGGGAATCTGGCCGACCCAGCCGTGGGTGTTGCCGCCGAATCCCATGATGAGCAGCATCGGCTCGCCGACGCCGTGCTCTTCGTAGTACAGGTTCACTCCATTGACGCGCGCGAATGGCATGCGAATGTTCCTCGCTTCAGTGGCTTCCCGGTGAGAGGAGCGGACGTTGCGTCGCCGGGACCCGGCGGCGCGTTACGCATCATACCATGCGCCGCCTAGCCCGTCGTGGATCCGGGCGGCTCACCAGCGATGTCCCAGCGCATCGTGAGCCGGACTGAGCCACCTGGAGCGAGGTCCAGGAGCCATCGGATCGCGAGGCAAACGCCCTGCAACACGCGCTCGAGCCCAGCCTCGGAGTTCGATACCGTCTCGATGGGGTAGTGCCAGACGTCGCCTGGCGCGTGCAGGTGCGCGCGCACGCCGTACGGCGCGCTGCCCCGCAGCTCGAATTCCGTGACGCGCTCGACGTGACCGACGGCCGGCGTGAGGTCGATGTCGCCGTGGTCGAGCCGGAGCAGGTGGATGCGGTCGTCGCCGTCGGGCGCTTGCGGCGGCGAGAGATTCCACTCGCTCACGAAGGCCGCCTTCAGCGGCTCGGAATGTAGATTCGTCAACTCCCAGAAGACCTCGAACCCTGGGCCGCCTTCGTCGACCACGAAGCGCTTCGTGAGCCGAAGGCCCGAACCTTCGTGCAGGAGCTCGACCGCTTCCTCCCGGCTCGTGACGACGAAGGGTTGGCCCGCGAAGTCGTACAGTGGCTCGTGTCCGTTGGCGGCGCACACGTCCGCCGTCACGTCAGGGTGCACCAGCGCGTCCTGCGCCGCACAGCGGCGCCGGCGGTCGTACACCAGGTAGCGTTCCAGTCCCCGCTCTTTGATGCGCAGCGCGTGGATGGTCTGCGGCCTGTCGGCCGGCTCGTCGAGCCGTCCTACTTCGAGAAGCTGCGTGTGATAGGCCTCGGGTCGGCGGGTCAACGTGTTCACTAGGCTCCACGCGGGCATGCGGAGGTCCCACTCGCTCAGCATGCCTCCGTACGCGGGGTGCACCATGAGCGAAAGCCACGGCGTCTGCACCAGCACCTCGCGCTTGCCGTCGAAATCGAAGTCGGCCTGGCGAATGTCGAGATAGGGCCCGTGGTGGGTAAGCTGGTCGGCTTCGCGCTCGGCAGCGACGAGGTAGGTATGGGTCGCCGCGCGGATGTGGCGCAGGTAGAGGCCGCCGAAGACGCCATGCCAGTACGGGCAGTTGCACTGGGCAGTCCACAGCAGGTTGCGCGCGTGCCGCACGTCCGCGCCCAGCTTCGCCGCGGCGGCCAGCTTCCCGTGCACGCGCACGCCGCGCTTGTGCATCCCGTTCGCCTCGCTGTAGCGGGCGAGGAACGAGCGCCAGAATCCGCCATTGAGGTAACGGAGCACATCGTCGCGTCCGGCTCGCTCGAACTCTTCGCGGAGCCGCGTGAGCTCGGCCGACGCCTCGGGCGGAAGCGCCCACTCCATCATCTCCGAGTACGAGGCGGTCGGCAGGTAGACGAGCCCGCGCGCCTCGTACTTGCGGTTGTACTCTCCCGGCGTGACTGTGCACAGCCAGTCGCTGTTTCGCTCGATGGCATCGAAAAACCGATCCAGCCAGCCGCGTTCCCAGACGTACTCGTACGTGGTGGGCCAGGAACCGAACTTTTCCCCGTCGTCGCCCAGCACGACCAGCGTCGACGGGTCGTCCCGCGCGAGGCCACGCAGCTCGGCGATGACCTCGTCGACCTCACGCCAAGGGATGATGTACCGGAGCCGCTGGGAGCCGGCGAAGATGTGCACGTGCCGTCCCTGGTCCTCCGTCACGAACGCGCCGTTCAGGAGCTCGTCGGTGAGTCCGACGAGCTTGAAGTGGCGGTCGTCCACGAGGGTCCAGTCGAGGCCCGCTTCGTCAATGGCCCAGGCGAATTCGGGCTCCCAAACCCGCTCTGCGAGCCACATGCCCGTGGGTTGCTGGTCGAAGCGTTCCTTCAGGTAGGTCGATAGCTTCTTGATCTGGCCGACGCGGTCGTCCTCCGCGAGCATCGAGAGAATGGGCTCGTAGTACCCACCCGAGACGAGCTCGATTTGACCCCGCGACGCTAGCTTCTTCAGCAGGTCGAGGTATTCCGGCTGGTTCGCCTCCAGCCAGTCGAAGAGGCAGCCCGAGTGGTGCATGGCGACCCGAATCGACGGGTGCCGGTCGAGGCATTCGAGGAGGGGCCGATAGGCCCGCCGGTAGACCTCGTCGAAGACGAACCCGTAGTTGCCGACGGGCTGGTGATTGTGGAGAACGAGGGCGAGGTTGAGTCGCACGGGCTCCGTCCCTGCGCGGAAGTGCCTGCCTGTGCAGATTATCCGCCACGGGCGAGAGGGATGCCAGGGAACGATGGCCTGTCGGCCTATTCCCAGAACAACTGGTCCGTGAGCTTGCTTTGTAGGTCGCGCGCGGCGACGACGCGGTAGTAACATTCACGCTTCGTCGCTTCGGGCGCGCCGCTGATGTTGATGGCCCGGAAGGCGTTGACGATGACCTCGGCCTGCTGGAAGAGCCCCCGGCTGATCATGTTGATGTCCCAATGGGGACGCCGGCTGGCCCACCAGAACTGACAGCTATGCAGCGCCGGGTCCATGAGGCCCCGAGCGATGTCGGCATGGCGGCGGCTGCCGGGCGTGTCGGCAACCTCCAGCGCATGACGCACCAGCTCGAGACACAGGTCCACGTGCTGCCATTGGAGACGGTGGATGTAGTTTCCCGGGTCCTTCCACAACGGATAGGGATTGTTGTGCTTCAGGTCGTCCTCGGTCGTGCTCCAGGACGACGCTCGTGGTTCGACTTGGCCCTTGCGGGGGAACCGGTCCACGAGCTCGCTGATGGTCACGATCCGCACGTCGCCGAGCTCGGGCTCCTCCGGCATGGTCAGCAGCCGCTTGTGCGCCTCCGAGAGGGCCCGCTGCTGGGCGAGCTCCGCGTACGGCTTCGGCGCGAGCGACTCGTAGACCTCGGCGAGGAAGAGCTGGTCCCAGTTCTCAATGTGATGCCCGAATGTCTCGGCGTCCATGGCCGTCACCACGTAGCGGTCGGCGCCATTGGCGCGACCGGCGACTGCGCGCAGGTGGGCGACGAAGGCCTTTCCGTCCATGTCCTGGAAGCTGATCTTGTTGCTGAGCACGTCGTCCCGGAACACCAGGGTCAGCTCCTCTCCCGATGCTCCGGGCGCGGCCGCCGTATAGAAGCCGTCGGTGGGCCACGGCGCGGGACAGGCGATGCCGCTGGCGATGATCCACTCATGGCCGAAGTCGGCCACGGGCTCCAGCATGTCCCTGCTGATGCACATTTCGGGCGGGAAGAAGCCCCTCGGTTGGTACGCGTCGCCGAAGAAGTGGCGGTTGGTCATGTGGTTGCGGCGGATCTGTCGCCGCTGTTCGTCGGGTGGAATGAGGGGCAGAATCGCGTGGTACTTCGCTGACCCCACGAACTCGAGCTGGCCCGCCTCGGCGAGCTCCCGCATCCCGTCGATGACATCCGTGTAGCCGCTCTCGAAGAGCATCTCCGTGAGGACGCCGTTGATGTTCACGGTGACCTTCGCGTGCGGATACTGCTTGAACACGTCGAGCAGCGGACGGTACGACTCGTCGACCACCTTGCGCAGGACCTCTGGGATCTGGATCGGGGGCTGATAGAAGTGCAATAACGGCGCCCAGTAGATCGTCATTAGTGGTCGCCCGTTCCAGCGCTCTCCGCGCGAGGGTCTGTCTACCGATCAGAAACGCGGCTAGCGGCGATCCTTTACGGGTGGTGCCGCGATACCTTCGCGCGCCTCGAAGTCCCGATAATCGATGTCCGGGAAGATGTTGTCCAGGTCACGATAGCGCGCCACGAGCTCGAGGTCGATGCTCCCCTGCTCGAGCTGTCCGGCGAGCTGATTGAACCGCTCGACGTGTTCCGAAAAGCGCAGCGTCGCGTACTCCCGCGCCTGCCACGTGGTCACCAGAAACGGCCAATCGCTCGATTCGAGGAGCAAGAGCTCTCGAGCCGCCTGGTCGAGCGCTTCCCGCACAGGTGGCGTTGGAGACGGATACTTCGCGACGAGTCGCTCCATGCGTTCCTGCGCCGCGGTGATGATCGGCCACATCCAGGCCGTGTCAGCGTTCATCCACGTGAAGTGGTTCCCAGCCTGCCCCCAGGAGCTTTCGGGCAGCGCCAGCACGTCTTCGGGTGGCTCATTCCGGACGAACTCGGCTGCGCCCGTGAGGTCCACGTCCGGGCTCGCGGCGAGGCGCCGGAGCACCTCCTTCAGCCAGTCGACACCCTCGAACCACCAGTGCCCGAAGAGCTCGGTGTCGTACGCAGCCACGACGATCCCGTGACGGCCCGTCTCGGTGTGGAACGAACGCAGGATGTCCTGTACGAGATTCGAGAAGTGGTCGGCGTGTACGCGAACGCGCTCGGCGGCTGCAGCGGGGCGATACCAGGCCTTGTCGGCCAGGTCCACACCACGCCCGGTCACGGCCCAGTACCGCAGCCCCGACTCGCCATCCTTCTTGTGGAACTCCAGGTAGTGGTAGTCGCCCGGATAGCCGTGCTCGGCCGACCACACTTGCAGGCCGGTTCGCTTCTCGCGCCCGAGCGCCGCAACCCGCGTGTCGAAGACCCAGTACGGAAGCAGCGTCGTGCGCATCGTCGGCTCGGGGTAGACGGGGCGCGGCACTGAGTACCGCCGTGGGATGGAGCCGTAGGGCCCCAGGGCGTCGCCTGCGGCTTTCCCCAACGGCTCGCCGCCCTCAATGGCGTGCGTCTCGACGAAGAAGCAGAGCACGTTCTGTCCCGCCAGGAATTCGTGCAGGCCGGGTTTGCGGTACCCTCCCGGCCCGGTCACGTACGGCGGCCGGTAGCCGCATTCGGGCAGCCAGAACGACTCGACGGCGCGGCCGAAATGCCGCTGGTATGCGCGCACGCCGGTGGCGATCTGCGCATAAATCGACGAATCGCGCTCGAACAGGGGAAGGTAGCCGTGGGTCGCGGCGCTGCTGGCGATCTCGACGAACCCTGCGTCCTGCAACTCGCGGAACGCGCCGATGACGTCACGGCCGAAGCGGTTCGTGTACTGGTCCAGGAGCCACACGAACCGGCGATGATAGAAATCGGCGAGCGCCGCTCGCGTAGGCTCGCCTTCCCGTTCGGACCGACCGACATCGTTGTACGCGCGGTCCCGCAGGTCGATGAGGTACTCCTCGAGATTGCGGCGTACGTCCGCGTCCGCGAGCTGCTCGACGAGCACCGGCGTGAGGCCGATGGTGAGCCGGTAGCGGACGCCCTCCGCCGCGAGGTCATGCAGCGCCGCCAGGAGCGGGAGGTACGTGTCGACGGCGCCCTCGTGCAACCACTCCTCGCCGTGAGGCCAGCGGCCGGCCCACCGGCAGTACGGTAGATGACTGTGTAGGACGAACGTGAATGCCCCTGTGCTCACCGTTCCTCTCGCTCCTCCATGCGGCCGTACGGAAACTCGCGCGCCGGCGTGCGGAGCGTACTCCCGCTCGGGATGTAGTTGTCGTCGAGCCCGTACGCCGTCACGCCGGGTCCGATGACCACGTTGCGCCCGATCCGGATGTACGGAGGGAGCTTGGCCCGTTTGCCGACCACGGTGATACCGGCGTACACGATGTCCGGCCGCTCCTGGTTCGGCGTGTAGTCGTCCCCGTAGCCGACGTACGCGTTCTTGCCGACGTAAACCTGCTTGTCGATGATAGACCGCTCGATGATGGCGCCGGCCGCCACCCGCACATCGTCGAAGACGATGGAGTCCCGCACCACTGCGCCCTCCTCGACGAAGACCCCTGGCGAGAGCACGGAATGCTCGACGTGGCCGTTGATGATGCAACCTTGGTCCAGCAACGACCGGCTGATGTAGGCGCGGCGGCCAATCTTCGGGGGCGGGTATCCTCGCATGCGGGTGAGGACGCGTTGGTCCGGGTCGTAGAGGTTCAGCTCCGGGAGGTCCTCCAGCAGGTCCATGTTCGCCTGGTAGTACGACTCGATCGTCCCGACATCGCGCCAGTAGCCGGTGAAACGGTACCCGTAGACCTTTTGCCCGCTGGCGACCATGTGTGGGATCACGTCGCGACCGAAATCGTGCGTGCCGTCGGCGCGTGCGTCTCGAATGAGCTCGCGGAACAGCGTCTCGCGGCTGAAGACGTAGATGCCCATCGAGATGAGATTCGAGCGCGGCTGGTCCGGCTTCTCCTCGAACGAGACGACTCTACCGTTGCGGTCGACCTCCAGCACGCCGTACCGGTGCGCCTCTTCGATGGGCACTTCGTACAGCGGGACCGTCACGTCCGCGCCCACCTGGTCGTGGAAGGCGAGCAGGTCGTTGTAGCGCATGATGTACACGTGGTCGCCCGCGAGGATCAGCAGCTTCTCCGCCCGCGCCTCTTCGACGAAGTAGAGGTTTTGGTAGACGGCGTCGGCCGTCCCCCGATACCAGTCCGACGTTTCGCGGCCCAGGTAGGGCTGCAGCAGCGTCACCCCCGGTGTTCCATCGGGACTCTCGCGGTCCAGGCCCCAGGGCTGGCCAATGCCAATGTGTTCGTTGAGCGATCGGGGGCGGTACTGCGTGAGGATGCCGACCTTCGTGATGCCGGAGTTCACGCAATTGCTGAGCGCGAAGTCGATGATGCGATAGCGGCTTCCGAACGGCACGGCGGGCTTGGCTCGTTCTTCGGACAGCACGCTCAGCCGATCGCCTTGACCGCCGGCGAGGATCAGGGCCAGTACGCCCTTCACGGTCGAGCCTCCGTGGGCGCGGGCGCTTCAGCGGAAGCGGGAGCGGGGGCCGGTCCCTCCTCACCTCGGGAGAGAGCGCGGAAGATGCGGAGGTAATCGCGGAGATACCGTGTCATCAGGAAGTTCCGGCGAACGTGTTCACGCCCCTCGCGTCCCATCTCATCGGCCCGCTGTGGATCGTCCAGCAGCTCGATAGTGCGTCGGGCGCACTCTTCGACACTGTTCACCAGAAAGCCGGTCCGGCCGTCCACGATTTGCAGGGGGATGCCTCCCACCTTGCCCGCGACCACGGGCCGTCCCTTCCAGAGCGCCTCGGACACGACCAGGCCGAACCCTTCACGGACGGACTTCTGGAGCACGACACGGGCCGCCCGCTGGAAGGCGTTGACCTCGAGGTTCCCGACGCCGTTCAGGTTGGACAGGATGTGGATCGCGAAGTCCTCGCCCGCACGGCGCACCGTCCGCTCGTACCAGGCCCATCCCTCGGGGTCATCATGCGCCATGGACGCGACGAGTACCAGATGGAGATACGGATGCTTCTCCCGCACGATGCGATACACGTCGATCACGCCGAGCGGGTCCTTCCACGGGTCGAATCGGGATACCTGGAGGATGTACGGGATCGACGGGTCGACGCCGTAGCGTGAGAGGATGGCCGCGACGTCCTGTTCGCCCAGGGGGAAGTTCTTGGGGCTCAGCGGGTCGATGGCAGGCGGTACGGCAAAGATCCGCGGGTGCTGCAGGTCGTCCTTGGCGTACTCGCGGAGCGTGAAGATCGCGGCGTCATAGAGCTCGACATAACGACGCAACAGGTCCCACACCTGCACGTGGGCGTCCGTGAGGTCGATGTGGCACCGCCAGATCCAGTACCGCGAGTCCGTCCCCAGGTGCTGCTCGCGGATGAAGTGCAAGATCGCCGCTGGTTGCGGGTCATGGATGATGACGAAGTCCCACGGCTCGTCGAACTGCTCCGCGTTGAGGCGGTTGTAGTGCAGCCATGTGTCCGTCATCTGGGTGGTCCAGTCGACGAACATGCCTTGCAGGCTGTTGTGCATGGCTTTGGTCACGCGGAAGAGTTCGTCGGACCCTCGGATGACCTGCCACTCGGCGTGCAGGCCCACGTCGTTCATGAGCGGTACGAGCGTGCCGAGGATCTCCGCAACGCCACCGCCGAACGCGGTGGCGTTGACGTGCAGGACGCGCGCCCCTCGCAGATCGCGCGCCAGCTCCAGAATTTCGTCGACGGGCCCGTCGCCCGCGACAGCCCGGTACTCCTCGAGCGACCGTGGCGAGAGGGGCACCGACGTCAGCACCCTAGCGCTACCTCCCTTCTCGTGTCACGTCTGCGAGCAGGCGCAGCGTATCCTCGAGGAACCGTGTGATGAGGAACCGGCGCCGTACCAGCTCGTGGCCCCGCTCGCCGAGCTGGCGCGCCAGCTCGCGGTCTTGCAGGAGGCGGACGATGGCCTCCGTGAAGCCCTCATCCGTCGAAGGGCACAGGCCGGTCTCCCCGTCGATGACCTGCTGCGTGAGCCCGTGAACCGCGGAGGCGACCACCGGCTTCCGCTTCCACAGTGCATCCGTGACCCACAGGCCGAAGCCCTTCGCCAGCGCCTTTTGCAGGACGACGTCCGCCGCGCGCTGGAAGACGTTCATCTCCGTGTTGCCAATCTCGCATGCCACGAAGAACACGTCGTCCGACTCGACCGCGATGCGCGCCACCTCGTCGAAGTAGTTGCGCGACATCGGGTCTTCGGGCGGGCAGAGCGGCGCCAACAAGAGTTGCAGTCCGGGCACCGCCTTTCGCGCCTCGGCGCATACGCGGATCGCCCCCACCATGTCGAATCCAGGGGCCGTCGGGGAAATCTGCACCACGAGTGGCCGGGCCGGGTCGACGCCGTATTGCGTCAGCGTCGCCATGACCACGTTCTCGGACAGCTCCGTATTCCGCGGGGACAGCGGGTCGATGGCTGGCTCGATGATGGTGATGGGGGCGCGGATGTCGGGACGCGCGAACGCGGGTGCGGGGAACACCACGCGGTCATACCGATCGACGTGGCCCTTGAGCACCATCCACACGTCGTCTTGGGCCGTCGACAGGTCGAGGTGGGAGTGAAGGATCCACTTCATCTGGCCCCCGCGGCGCTCCTCGACCCACGTCCGGATGCCCGCGGGCTGCGGATCGTGCACGACGACGACGTCGAAGGGCTCTGCCAGGAGCTCGGCGTTGACCGCGCTGTACCGCTCCCACGTCTCGCACATCTCCTGCGTCCACGGGACGTAGCCTCCCGCCAGCGCGACGTACATCGCCTTGGTCACCGGGAGGAATTCGTCGGACGCTCGCACCGTCTGCCAGCAGGCGTCGAGGCCGAGGTCGGTGAGCAGCGGCACGGCCGCCGTGAGGAGGTCGGCCACGCCGGTGCTCAGGCTGGTGACGCTGAGGTTGAGCACGCGGAGCCCTCGGAGCGGGCGCGCGAGGTCGCGGAGCCGCTGGATTTGGGCGTCGCCGACGATGGGCGCGTAGTCGTCCAGCGCTTTGGAGGCGAGGGCGAGGGTGCCGTACATGGGGTGGACCTCCCTGCCAGCGCGGGACAGCGCGAGGTCCGTGGGCCACCGCCCGGCGCAGCGCCGGGGCTCCACCGCGGCGCGTTCGCCATGCAGCCGGCGAGGCCTACGGTTCCAGCCGGGAGGCGGACGTCTCCTCTCCGGCCCTCCTGTCTCGAATCCTAGGCCGGCGCCCGAGCGATGTCAATTTGGCCGCGAGCGCTCATGTCGCGCAGCGGCCAAATTGACGCTGGAGCGATCCCTTACACGGCGGCCGGCTCCCAGACGTACGGCTTTCCGGTGGCGAGGCAATGCATCAGCTCCTCCAGATCGGCCTGCTGCGGCTGCGGCGGGGGATCCAGTTGGGCGATCTTG
>FWWL01001819.1_pt1 | contig 48116 bp, 44 predicted proteins | sample 2228331 | NCBI WGS metagenome assembly FWWL01 (sample SAMEA103939775, study PRJEB20133) | metagenome | reverse complement strand
ACGGGGGGGGCGCGTCAGGTCGGTGGGTCAACCGATGCTACGAAATCTGGAAGGACAAGCCCAATCCGTTGAGGATTGGGTAGCTGACATCAGAGCACAGGTCGTCTGAGATACTGTCCTTTCGGTTCACCCACAATCCGCCCATCAGCAAAGACCAAATTACCACGCACAAATGTATACTTAACCCGACCAGTAATGTCGATCCCTTCAAACGGAGTATACCCCTGGGCTGAAAGCGAATCAGCAGCGCGAACAATCCAGCGCTCGGCAGGATCAAGCAATGCAAGGTCAGCATCATACCCAACCGCGATATCACCTTTCCGACGCAAGCCAAAGCGGCGAGCCGGATAACCAGCGACCAGCGCGGCAATCCGATTAGGTGATAATCCCCGGCGTACACCTTCGCTAAACAGAGCCGGCAGCAGATACTCACTTCCGCCAAACCCCGCCTTAGCAAGCCAGATATTATCTGGATCAGTGTCGGACACCTTAAGATCGCGCGGACAATTCGCATGATCGGTAACAACCCACTGCACTGTTCCATCCAGCACCTTTTCCCACAAGTATTCGACATCTTCACGGGGGCGGATAGGAGGATTGACTTTCGCCAATACACCCATTCGGCAGCTGGTATCGAGGAGGAGATGACCGACAGTAACCTCAAGCCCAAAATTGATCTCGGGGTACACCGCACGGCAGCGGAGGGCCGTTTCCATCGCTTCTCGCGAACTGATATGGAGCAGATTCACCTGCTTCAAACCGGCAGCATGCGCCAGTGCGCCGACGATGCTGATTGCGATGGCTTCAGAATGAGGTGGACGAGCAGCGCTGTAGGCGGCAAGATCTGGCAGGCGTCTCTCACTGCGAATCTTCGTCTCATACGCTCGCAGAATCTCTGGCGTTTCACAGTGGAAACTAACCTGAATCAGATCAGCTCGTTCTGGATAGATGCGTTGCAGGCGGGCAGCCTCACGGCAAATAAAATCGAAGTGCGCCAGATCGTAGTGATCGCCCTCATTGAGCATCAACCATTGAGCCTGTGTATCAGAACGACCATGCAGACCGTGGAGACCGTAAAACATGAAAATTTCCCCGATATTCGGCGCGCCATAATCGCAGACGATGCGTTCGATTTCGGCAATCTGGTCGCTGCTGATAGGTGAAACGTGGTAACCATAATCACAATAGAAACGCCCTTCGGAAACCTGGAGCAGCTCAGACAGGAAATCAACGCAAGGTCCGGGGCGATTCAGGTAGAGGCTACCGGTGCGCACATAGGAGAGCAACGTCGTCACACCACCAGACGCTGCCGCAGCCGACTCGCTCAATGCGTCAGTACGGGGATGCTGATAAATACCAATATGGGTATGCGAGTCGATTGCGCCGGGGAAAGCGAGCATCCCCCTCCCATCAATCACCGTGTTCGCGTTCGCCTGATCAATATCAGGTGCAATCGAGACAAAAATACCATCCTTGATCCCCAGATCGCACAATGGAATATCCACCGCGTCAGGGCGTACAATACGCACATTCTTGATCAGAGTATCGAGCATGAAAGACCTCCTGATACCTCAAGAAGACCGACTTATTATCGATCAATATTGGCGATCATTAGCAAGTCATTTGTAGTCACCGTAGCGGCGCAGATACGGAATAAGCCCGCCTTCCCGCAGGATTGACACCATAACGGCAGGCATTTTTGTGCCATGATATGTTTGACCGGTTGTTTCATTAATGATCAGTCCACGCTCAAGATCAACCTGAACCAGATGTCCGGTCTCGATCGCATGATCGGGCGCTTCAACCAGCGGCAATCCGATATTGATCGCATTACGGTAAAAGATACGGGCAAAGGAACGGGCAATCACAACACTTACCCCGACGGTCTTTATAGCGATAGCCGCTTGTTCGCGTGAGCTGCCTGCACCGAAGTTGTGCCCGGCTGCCAGTATGTCGCCAGGACGGACTGTGCGGGAAAAGGATGGATCGAGGTCTTCTAAGACATGCAACGCTAATACTTGTTCATCAAGAGTTTTCGTGTATTTACCGGGGATAATTCGATCCGTATCAATGTTATCACCATAGGAATGGGCAAAACCACGCAGAATGCTCATAACCTCTCCTTACGACGTATCTGCCGTGTCGGCCATGACACAGTGCAATCGGGATTTATTGTTTCAGTAATCGCCTTTTGTTCAGAACAACACATCGGCTGGATCGGTAATAACGCCGCGCAATACTGACGCAGCAACGACGGCCGGAGAAGCCAGATAAATGCTGGCATTTGGATTACCCATACGACCCCGAAAGTTCCGATTCGTGCTGGTGATGATATGCTCACCATCACCCGGAATGCCCTGATGAGTACCAACGCAAGGACCGCATCCAGACGTGATAAACGTTGCACCGGCTTCGATGAGCGCTGCCGCTGTGCCATCGCGAAGCGCCATAGCAAATACCTGTCGGGAGGCGGGAGCGATGATGAGACGGACCCCAGAAGCAATTTTGCGGCCCCGTAACACGGCAGCAGCAGCCTGTAAATCCTCAAGCCGACTATTTGTGCAAGAGCCAATAAATCCTGCATTAATCGGAGTGCCAGCCACCACATCGATCGGTACGACGTTACTTGGCGCGTGTGGAATAGCAACCTGTGGTCGCAGATCAGATACATTGAATGAGTAAACGGCGCTATACACAGCATCAGGGTCAGGATACGTTGGTTCATATCGATACGGCAAATCGAGCCCATCCAAATCGACAAAGGCTGTCTTCGCTCCCATTTCAGCGGTCATATTGGACAGGGTCATGCGCGAAGCAAGACTCAGTGGACGAAGAGCCGTTCCAGTAAACTCAACCGCCTGATAGCGGGCGCCATCAAGACCTATCTGCCCTACGAGAAACAAAACAAGGTCTTTCGCACTCACGCCGGGGCGCAAAGCGCCGTTCAGAATAATCTTCAGACTCGTCGGCGTTTTTAGCCACGTTTTGCCGGTGAGCCATGCGGCAGCCAGATCAGTTGAGCCAACTCCAACCGCAAATGCACCAATCGCCCCATATGTAGGCGTATGCGAGTCAGCGCCCAGAAAAATATCGCCAGGACGCACGTGATCATACTCAATCATGAGTTGATGACAGATACCTTCGCCAACATCGTAAAGTGTACAACCTGTCTCACGAGCAAAAGCTCGCATGAGTGCGTGCAGGTTGCCGATCTGTTCATTTGGCGCAGGCGCAGCATGATCAAGGACGAGCGCTACCCTCTCAGGATTCCACAACGTGCGCCCACCCATCTCGCGAAAGGCCCTGATTGCCAGCGGTGCAGTCGCATCGGTCGCCATCGCGCCATCGATAGGGACAATCGCAATCTCGTTAGCAGCTACCGGTCGTCCGACGTGGCGTGATATGATCTTCTCCGCAATGGTCTGTCCCATTGATCCGCTATGCTCCTCAGTTATATGCTCGGTTAGTACCGTCGATAAATCTTTCTGGACAGAGCACGTCACATCTGTGCTGCAGTTACGTACAGGCAATACTGCTCATTCCGGCAGACGCAATTCCAGGCTCGCCTGACTTCACTTTAGTCCTAACCCTCAAGTATCCTGAGCACCGCATAGATGTGAATCTGCACGTTCACATTCGGGAAAACGTACTGTATCGCTCTGTGCTCATCGATAATGAACGTTGTGCACAAGAACGCCGGTGCAGGTTGCTTCTGCACCATCTTCACGCCATACCCGGCGAGTTTCAGGCGCTGGAACACGCATAGACACTCCTCAACCGGTTGACGTTTAACAAAAGTTGTTATAACATTATAACATAGTATTCACTCTGTCAATCGATGGAGGATCTTCTTGCGTCTCTGGCGCACCATCCAGATCATCATCAGACGGTCGCATTGGCGTCGAATGACAACCACTGATTGATCATCATCGCCCAACTCCACATTCCTTGGGAAGAAGGCGGATCACAAACGGACAGCAGGTTGTTCGAACATCGAACAAGGAGTGTAACATGTATGACTACGGCACATCCCCTGAACGACCATATCAGTGCTTCATGGGTCGCTGGGAAGGTCTCTGCAAGACATTCGATCCACAGGGGCAGTTCCTGGAAAGCACAGCAGTGCACATGAACGTTTATTGGACAGGACCGAACACATGGCATTTGTATGAGCACTTTGAAAACCTGTACAGTGTTGGCGAGGTCATCTACGAAACCGATGTGATAGTCGAGGGATTAACCTGTCACGCCGAAAGCCCGCAGGTTAAGATTGTCGGCACTCGCCTGACGGCATACAACTACATTTTTACCATCGAAAGTGCTGTTACTCAGACAACAGTGTATAACAACCACTATTTTATCGATCGCGATACTCGTCGCATCATGACCCATAAAGTACGCAATAACCGCACAATCGTGTTCCAGATTCAGGATTTCGTGCGAGTCGATGGTATTTTGGAGTAGTTGTTATGATCGTACAGATCGGACCAGTCAACACACCTCACTTCGTTGTGACCCATGTTAGCCACGCCCATACGTCAGTCGAATTAGCAACCATGTATGGTAATGAGCAATCCGCTCGCCCTGAGTCTGGCACGAACATGGTATGGATAGCAGCATCCATTGCTGACTGCACAAAGTGGTTGCCCATGGCGGATGCTTACCACGCTATAACCAATGTTGAGCCTTGCATACAGCAGAATACTGCTGTATGCAAGGCTCTCATTGAACGTGAAAGGCGATTACTCTACGGTCGGAAGCACGATCTGATACTTAAACTGATTACCACAATAAAGCGCTTCCATCACTTCAAGAGGTGTTTCATCACTGGCATACAATAATCGCTGGATCAGTAACAATGGTTCATTTTCACGTACACCGAGTAATTCAGCTTCGGCAGATTCTGCAGCGATGGCTTCGATGGTACGAACGGTATGGGCGCCAGACAAAGCTGGTAGGTGTCGCATATAAGCCAGCGAATCACCCTCCACCAGCGCATCACGATTGATTTGATCGGCAACACCGGGAGGCAACCAGACTTGATGATATCCGATAGGTTGCTCGTTGGCCAGCCGTAAACGGCGAATGTACAGCGTCTGTGCGTCAGGGTCCAGATTTAAGAGATGCTGCACTTCATAAGGAGGGGGGGTCCATTCAATGCTGAGAACACGCCAGCTAGGACGCAGGCCGCGATCTATCATTAAACGTACCAAACCCTGTGGTTTCTGAGGAGTATGGGTCAGTTTTGGTTGGACGATAAATGTACCTTTCCCGCGCAGGCGCACCAATCGACCTTCGATGACCAGTTCACTCAGCGCCTGTCGCACGGTGGTACGGCTCAAACCATATAAGTCTTGCAGATCCTGCTCGCTGGGAATTGGCTGACCGGGATCCCATTCATTGCGTTCAATTTTTTCGATAATGATTTGCTTGAGTTGAAAATAGAGCGGCACTGGAGAAGTGCGGTCGAGCGCAGGTATTGCATTCACTATTGAGTTCCCATCTACACACGAATATGCCTCACCCATGATTTGTTATAATGTTATTACTTAATGAACAAGAAATCAAGCTATAGGGAGTATCTTATGGAAGACGAACAACCCCTCCTGGTCTTCATTCAGAGCAAGCTTAATCCAGACGCAGAGAACCTGTTTGCCGAATACCTAACCAGATCTCGGATGTTGATGGCGGAATACGGGATCGAAGTCATCGCCTCCGGCGTCGGGGTGGATCATCCGCAAGCGCATGAGGTCTGGCCACGGAATAGCCTTCTGCGCTATCCCTCCCTGAGTGCATTTCAGCGCTATATGAGCGATCCGCGTTACCCAGAATTGAAAGCAATCCGCGAACGCGCCTATGCTGCCAATAAAGTAAGCATGTTTACACCGCCGACACCAGATCCGCGTAGCGTTGCACTTCGTGCGTTTCATCACTTCTGCACTGGTCTCGCTTCCGGTGAATGGGAACCGTTCCTCGAGATGCTAAGTGATGATTTCCATTTCTGGTTTCCGCGCGGTCAGTATAAAGGGCTCAATGTCGGCAAGGATCGGGCCCGCGAGTTTTTCGCTTATGTATCATCGGTTTTTGCCGAAGGGCTCACTGTCACCTTAGACCGTGTGATCGGCAGCGGCTACACCTACGTGTTCGAATTTCGCGATGAGGGGAAGCTGCGAGGGCAACCGTATGCTAATCGAGTCGCCATCGCACTCGACGTACGTGGTCATCAGATCTGTGCTTACCGCGAGTACTTTGGATTGGATGTCTAAGGTCCCTCGATAATGAAGCCTTTGCAATCACTGACTGCATTCTTCGATGCAATTGTCGCTCGAAGGATCGATGATGTTACGATGATGTACCGACGAAGCGCTACAACCTACGTGTTTGTGGAAGGACCGCGCTGGAGTACACTTGGGTACGATCAGATTGCGGCTGGATGGCAAGCCTTTCTTCGCTCACCAATCCAGGTACATCACTGGCAATGGTGTGAAGGACCCGTTGTCGAAACGTGGTCGGAGAGCGCTATGATAGCCGGACTGCTAAGTCTCGAAACAATGGTCGGATCTAGTCCACGAATCTTGCGTGTGCGTGCCAGTTTTGTGCTCCAGCGCAACGATCTTGATCAGTGGCAAATTGTTCATGAGCACGTTTCGCAACCGATGGCTGATCCCTACGGCATAGGCGACTGGATCTAATCACTTCGCCGGTGCGTACCACGTGCTGCTTGCACGATCTGAGATCATAATGTTATAATGTTATAATATTATGACTTGAAGCCTAAAGAACGTCTTGATAAGCAAACCGTTTTTGGAGCGTGGCAAGACAACGTATCACGCTGTAGCAATTTTATGGTTTCACCCAACAGTCCTGGCACGCACTGTAGGCATTATCTCTTCTCAACAGCATCAGTTTCCGGGAAATAGCGCTAGCATCGCTATCTTCTCCTGGATGGACGATGGTCGTGAGATCGTGGGACGGTAAAGCGAAATTGCGTCGTATGACTCTGGAGAACATCGCATGAGTCAGCACATCGAAGCCTATCGTGCTCTGGCATTGCAGGTAAGGTGCCGTACTGTTAATCAGCTTACCGATCGAGCAGCGGTGCGTGAGCACATGCAGGCAACGATCGAGCGACTCCGCACTCAAATTCGCGCCAGCATCGCATTCATCGGCGCCGACGTGCGGCTGATCGTTTTGCCTGAGTATTTCCTGACCGGTTTTCCACTTGGTGAGAGTATCGCAACCTGGGCAGAGAAAGCAGCGGTCGATCCCGACGGTCCAGAGTACATTGCACTTGGACAGATTGCGCGCGATCAGCACATCTTCCTGTCAGGCAACTGGTATGAGCGCGACCCGCACTTCCCTGGTCTTTATTTTCAGGTCAGTTTTGTCATCGATCCGATGGGGCAGGTGGTGCTACGCTATCGGCGGTTGAACTCGATGTTTGCACCAACGCCCCACGATGTATGGGATCGCTTTTGCGAGATTTATGGACTGGAGTCCGTCTTTCCTGTAGTTCAGACTGCGATTGGACGGCTGGCCTGTGTCGCCTCCGAAGAAATCCTGTTTCCAGAAGTCGCCCGTTGCCTGGTCATGCGAGGAGCCGAAGTTTTACTGCATTCATCTTCCGAGATCAACAGCCCAGATCTTACTCCCAAAAACATCGCCAAGCGGGCGCGAGCGCTGGAAAATCTAGTCTATGTTGTATCGGCCAATTCGGCAGGGATCGAAGGGATCGCCATTCCTGAAGCCTCGGTAGATGGAAATTCGCAGATTGTCAATTATTTGGGTCAAGTAGTGGCAGCAGCCGGATCAGGCGAAAGCATGGTCGCACACGCCGAAATTGACCTCGCAGCTCTGCGCCGTTACCGCCGTCGTCCAGGCATGAACAATCTGCTTGCCCGTCAGCGGTTCGAACTCTACGCCCACAGCTATGCTCATACCAGTTTTTATCCTCCTAATACGTTTTTGGAGGGTTCTGTCGAGCGTCAACACATGCTGCACCTCCAACAGGAAACTATCGACCGTCTCGTGCAGAAAGGACTGATCTGATGACGTCAATACCAGTTCGCAATCCACGCACGGGAGAATACGACTACCAGATTACGCCTCCGGACGAAGCAACTCTTGCCGCTATCTGCGCTCAGCTTCGCGCGGCTCAATCGGATTGGGCAGCATGCGATGTAACGGAACGGATTGCAACACTGACCGCCTGGCGTCAATCGATGATTGCATGCCGGGATGATATCCTTGCCGCACTCATTGCCGATACCGGTCGCTATCACGAAAGTGTGCTCGAGTTTGACTCGATCTTATCAGGTCTTGACCGCTGGTGTCGTCTTGCCCCTGATTTGCTCAAATATGAGATTTGCCAATCAAGCTCTGTTCCATTTATTCGATTAGATGGGCGGGTCGTGCCATACCCGCTTGTTGGGGTGATCAGTCCGTGGAATTTTCCTCTGCTCTTGAGTTTGATTGATACCATTCCTGCATTATTAGCCGGATGTGCGGTGGTAGTCAAACCAAGTGAAATGGCGCCTCGCTTTGTTGAACCGCTCCAACGCTCGATTGCGAATGTGCCGTCGTTAGCCGCAGTCCTGCACTACATAGTCGGCGATGGAACTACCGGCAGTGCTCTGATCGACCAGATCGATCTGATCTGCTTTACGGGAAGCGTGACGAATGGACGTCGGGTTGCTGAAGCCGCTGCCCGTCGCTTTATTCCGGCATTCCTCGAACTTGGCGGCAAAGATCCGGCAATTGTATGTGCAGGCGCCGATCTAGAGCGGGCTGCCTCTGCCATTCTCTGGGGCGGTATGGTCAATGCCGGTCAGTCGTGCCTGTCTATCGAGCGCGTGTATGTTGAAGCAACGGTGTATAAACCGTTTGTTGAGATACTGACAACTCAAGCGTCAGAATTGCGTCTCGCCCTTCCTGAGCCACAATCTGGTCAGATTGGTCCGATTATGACATTGCGTCAGGCGGAGATTCTTGCCGATCACCTGAGCGATGCGTATGCCCGGGGCGCCGTTGCTCGCTGCGGCGGTGCGCTTGAAACCCACGCCGGTGGCATCTACTGTCTGCCAACAGTCCTGACCGAAGTTAATAACACCATGAAGATCATGCGCGAAGAGACCTTCGGCCCAATTCTGCCAGTGATGCCGGTTGCCAATCCTGGCGAGGCGATCACAATGGCCAACGACACCGATTTTGGCTTGAGTGCAGCCGTTTTTGCTCGCGATACTGAGACAGCATACGCTGTAGCGACTCGCCTTCAGGCAGGAGCGATAAGCATCAACGATGCTGCATTGACAGCAATCGTTCACGATGCTGAAAAGCAATCGTTCAAGTACTCCGGACTCGGCGGCTCACGCATGGGGCCGGGCGCCATCCATCGTTTTACCCGTAAACAGGCAATGCTGATCAATACAAGTCAGCGTTTTGATCCATGGTGGTTTCAACGGGAGGTGCAGGTATGATCAGGCACGAAATGCCAGTATTGGCCCGTCATGAAGGCATATGGGAAGGCGTTTACATTCACGTTGACGCCGATGGACGCGAACTGGATCGCCATGCATGCCGTCTTGAACACTACTTTCCGGTGGAAGGACCTTATCCGTACTATCAGATCAATACCTATCGTTGGGCTGACGGTCGCGAGGAAGTAACCCGCTACAATGCTCGCTATGCCGACAAGAAGATCTGGTTCGAGCATCCCCGGATTACCGGATATGCATGGGAAGCGGATCCGCGCACGGTAATCTTGACCTGGAGATACAATCACGCACCCGAACAGTATCTCTACGAAATGATTCACATCAGTGATAACGGGAAGCATCGTACTCGCACGTGGCACTGGTACAACGACGGTGAGGTGTTCAAGCGCACATTGATCAAAGAACAGCGAGTTGAATAATTCTTTGCGTCAGGCGCAGGCGACCATGAGATTTTGAAGGTGTATCCATCAATGCGCGCTCACATTGAATTTATTCAGGTCGAACATGTTCCACGCCAACCATTGCTTCTCGGCTCAGCTGGCGGTGATGTTCGCATTCTCAGCCATGACCCGGAGTCCGGAGCATTGACGGCGCTCGTGAACCTTCCAGCTGCGTGGACATTACCGGCTGGGCGCTTCACTGCCAGTGTAGAGTTTTACCTCCTGACAGGGACGCTCATTACTGAGGGCTACGCTGCTTCTCATCACACGTACGCTTTCATCCCGGCAGGTGTAAGCATCGGCCCGATGCAGACCCGTTCACCTGTCACGCTGCTCTGGTTTACTCACGGTGAAGCAATTTTTGAGCCAATAAATGAAGATGCGCCAGGTTCGCAAAGACGTCTTCAGATCAATGCTCTCGATGCCTCTGCCTTACCGTGGGTCAATCCGATTACACCTGGCTTTCCACCGGGGGCAATGCGAAAGCAATTACGCATCGATCCCGACACCGGCGCCAGCACATGGCTGCTGGGTGTGCTTCCGCAATGGCGTGAACCGCGCATCGAAATTCATCCAGTAGCCGAAGAAGCCTTCATTCTGCAGGGCGAAATGGTAACGAATCGGGGAGTGATGAGCGCAGGCAGCTACTTTTGGCGTCCTCCTCATGTGCCACACGGCCCTTTTCACACCGACATCGGCGCTCTTATTCTCTTCCGCACCGATGGACATCTACAAACTTTTTATCGATGGCCGGAGGGTTTTTCAGAATGACTCTCCAGATTGCCCATCATCTTGCAATCATTGCGATGAGATCAGGTCGAAGCATCATCATTAAAAGGAGAAGTTGTATGGCAACAAGTCGTCTCTGGATGAAACTCGTGGCGTTGGGTCTGCTCTGCGTGTTCATTACCAGCTGTGCTGGCGGTCGGGGACCTGTTGCTCAACCAACAGCAACCTCCGTATCGACTGCTGCTCCAGCATCGCCTCAGCCAACCACTGCCTCTGAGCAACCTCAGCCAACGAACGCCCCTACTGCCGCACCAGCTCTCGCTCAACCCAGTGGCGAGCCAATCAAGATCGGGCTGGTATCACCGTTTAGCGGCCCTCTTGGCATTCTTGGTCAGTGGATGCAGATCAGCGCTCAAGCAGAAGTGGATCGAATCAATGCTGAAGGTGGGCTGCTTGGTCGCCCGGTTGCTCTGATCACACGTGATGACGAGCTGAATCCAGCGAAAACGGTTGAAATCGTGCGCGAGTTCATCGAGCGGGAAAAGGTGAGCATGATCATTGGTCCATCGCTCACCGCATTTGCTCTGGCAACTAAAGATCTGATCACACAGAACAAGACCATTCAGTTCTTACCGACAGTGTCCGGTATGGCAGCACTCAAAGATGCTCCCTATACGTTTCGGACCCTTGAGTCGATCCAGCTGCAAATGAATGAAATTGCCCGATATCTCGGTACAAGCGGCGCTACAAAGGTTGGCATGGTAGTCCTTGATGATGCCACTGGGGCCGAATATATCGCACTGTTGCCTGCAGCAATCGAGGCAGCTGGCATGACATATGTCGGTCATGAACTCTTCCGAAATGATGACCAGGACTTGACCACGCAGGTGCTGAAAGTGCGCGAATTGGGCGCCAATGCGCTTGTCATCGGCACTGGCAACAGTGCACAGGCTGCTAAAGTGATTATTGCTGCCAGGCAAATTGGTTGGGATGTTACCCTGATAGGCGTTTCCGGGCTTGAAGGCACGCAGCTTGGGCAGCTGGCAGGTGATGCGCTCGATGGCGTCGTGTTCGTCAACACATTCCGCGGTTATCAGGCTGGCATCCCGGAAACCGAAATGCCCGCCGGTTACGTCCGTCATATTAAGTCCGCCCTCAAGCTCAGCACTATTCCACCTCCGGATCAACGGGATCTGAGTCGGGTCGGCATGTCTACCTCGACCGCCGACGCAATCTATATCTGGGCGGAAGCAGTCAAACGAGCAGGAACGCTTGACAGTGACGCAGTGAAAGCCGAAATCGAAAAGACCAATATCCCCGAAGATGAGTCACCTTCAGGTGGCACGCTGACTATTTCAGCCGAAAATCACGAAGCATATCGAGAAGGATCGCTCTTCTTCTATCAGTGGCGCAAACTGGACAATGGTCAGTTTCGCTACACAACGATAGTACGCTAATCTGAAATCGAGCATGCAGGAGGGCGGCGCAGCATTACCGGCATTGCGGTGAGATGATGCGTCGCCAACTGCTCAAAAAAGAGCAATAATTGTATCTGGAGCAGGAGCCGGATATGATCGTTTTCTGGCAGGCGCTAGTGAGCGGTATTGCCGTTGGCGTCATCTATGCACTCATTGCGCTCGGCTTCAACATCATCTTTCAGACAACACGGATCATTAACTTCGCACAGGGTGAATTTGTGATGATCGGTGCGTTAGTAGGATACAGTCTGACGGTTGTATTAGGTTGGCCAATTCTGTTCGCATTGGTTGGAGTAGCGCTGATATCCGCGCTGGTTGGCGTACTGACGGAACGCATGATTATGGCGCCAATCCAGCGTTCTACCTATCGTTATAGCTGGATTATTACGACGTTAGCCGTTGCAATTATTCTCCGCAACCTGATGGGAACCGAATGGCTCTACGGGCGAGAGGATTATCGGGTGCCGCCGCTGGTATCAGGCGCGTTTTTTGTCGGTCCGGTTGTGGTCGCGTATCAGCAAGTGATTATCTTGATTATTGCATTACTCCTCTTGGCGCTCATTGAGCTCTTCTACCAGCGCACCTTTCTCGGCAAAGCAATCCGAGCAACTGCTTTCAACTACAACGTCGCCTCGCTTATGGGTATACCGGTGCCAACGATGATCCGGGCAAGTTTCGCAATGAGTGCAGCTGTTAGTGGGATCGCTGGCGTCCTTGTAGCACCATTGATCTTTGCCAACGTTAGCATGGGAATCCTGATCGGATTAAAGGGATTTGTCGCGATTATCCTTGGTGGTCTTGGCAGCCCGCGCGGAGCCGTTATTGGCGGCTTGATCGTTGGATTGCTTGATACGACTGTGCGTGTGCTTGCACCTGAAGGATTGGGAAACTTTATTGTCTTCGGCATACTGGCATTGGTCCTGTTGATCCGACCGGGCGGTCTCTTTGGCAAACCCGATACTCGTCATTGATTGCGAAGGAGACTCACAATATGATTGCTCATATACGCAAAAAATCCTGGATTATTGCACTTTGCGGCTTTGCGATCCTCTTTCCATTTATCTTTCCATCAGCCGAGCGCAATTTCTGGATCTACTACAGTTCGACGATTGGCGTGACCATTTTGCTTGCATCGGCGCTGAACGTATCGCTCGGTTACACCGGTCTTTTCTCAATGGCACATAGTGCTCTCTATGCTGTTGCCGCATATGCCTCAGCGATACTGGTAACACGCACCGGATGGTCATTCTGGCTATCTCTGCCGACTGCTGTACTGCTCACGACCCTCGTCGGTACGCTTATGGCAATAACAACTCTGCGCGCCTCAAATCTATACTTCGCGGTGATCACGCTGGCTTTCGCTCTTCTCATCCAGGAATTGGCCAGGGTCTGGACGCCAATCACCGGCGGTCTCTTTGGATTACATAGTGTACCGCGTCCGTCATTTGGCGGTGAGTTGCTCAGCCCTATCACCTACTTCCTACTCATCTGGTTGATCGTCGGCAGTGCAATGTGGGGATTGGCAAACATTACCGACTCGCGCTACGGACGCGCATTTCGTGCAATCAAGTTGCGTGAAGAGGCCGCGGCAGCACTGGGCATTGCTCCGCTACGGTACAAACTGATTGCTTTCAGTTTCAGCGCAGCATTAGCCGGTATCGCTGGCGTATTGTTCGTTCATCTGAGCGGGTTTGTTGCACCCGAAATTGCCGGAATTGATGCTGGTCTACTTCTCTTTGTGGGCGTGTTCCTGGGTGGTGTAGGCACATTGACCGGACCGGTCCTGGGTGTCCTCTTTGCGAGCGGGTTGCAGCTGACAATCAGCAATACGCTTGATGCATCTTATCAGCAATTGCTCTTCGGCACAGTGATGCTGCTTACGATGCTCTTGTTGCCATCTGGACTGATTGGAACGCTGCGAACGTGGTGGACACATCATTCTACCCGCACGACTACGTCATCTGAGACCTTTTCTACTGAGCAACTCCTCGATGCTGAAGCGATCCGCCGCATAATCGGTCTTGATCAACCAGATGTAACAACCAACCATACCCCATTGCTCAGCGCACGTGGCATTGTCAAATCGTTTGGCGGGCTACAAGCGCTCAGGGGGGTCGATCTCGACATTGCTCCTGGAACCATCCACGGTCTGATCGGACCGAATGGTTCTGGCAAATCCACTCTGGTCGGTTGTCTCACTGCATACCATCGCTGCGATCAAGGCATCATTCATTATGCTGGCACTCCTCTCCCATCGCAGATGCATCAAGTCGCCGCCGCTGGCCTCGTGCGGGTTTTTCAGATTCCCCATCTTTTTGGCGAAATGAGCGTGCTCGAAAATGTGTTAACTGGCTTCCACCTGCGCTCCCGCCAGCGTTTCTTTGGAACATTGCTGCAATTGCCCGCTGACAGTCGCGATGAACAGGCGCTACGCCAGGCCGCTCTGGAACTCTTAGCACTGGCTGGAATGGCCGACAAGGCACATCTGTCAGCAAGTCAATTGCCTCACGGTCAGCAGCGGATGCTTGAAGTGATTCGTGCACTGGCGATGCGCCCGCGATTACTCATTCTCGATGAACCGGCAACCGGTCTGGTGACGCAGGAGATTCAGGCACTGGCGAACCTATTGCTTCGCCTGCGTGATATTGGACTGACTATTCTGCTCATAGAACACAATATGTCCTTTGTGATGGGGATATGCGATCGAGTGACTGTACTGGAGGAAGGAAGCAAAATTGCAGAAGGCTCGCCACAGGAAGTCCAGCGTGATCCGGAAGTCATTTTAGCCTATCTCGGAGAAAGCGCCGAACAGGCTCATCTGAACCTGACTGTACCGGTAAAATAACAACAGCACGTATTACCGGAGACGATACCATGCTTGAACTTGAGATGGTCAGCGCCGGTTATGGCGCAATAACGGCAGTACGCGACATCAGTCTGAGAATTGACAAAGGTGAATTTGTTGCGCTCATTGGGAGCAACGGCGCCGGAAAGAGCACTATTTTGCGTACTATTTCAGGGTTAATCAAACCGCGTCAGGGCTGCATCCGCTTCGACAATAAGCGCATCGACGGCATGGCGCCGCATCAGATTGTCCGTGCTGGCATAGCCCACGTGCCAGAAGGACGACAGGTCTTCCCCGATCTATCGGTAGCTGAGAATCTCGAAATGGGCGGTTTTATTTGGCGACGTGAACCGGCAACATTCAGAGAAGCCCTCGATCTTGTCTACAGTGTATTTCCGAAACTGGCCCAACGTCGAGCGCAAATGGCAGGTACACTCAGCGGTGGCGAGCAACAGATGCTGGCCATTGGGCGAGCGTTGATGACCCGACCGCGATTGCTTTTGCTCGATGAGCCATCGCTCGGGTTAGCGCCAAAAGTTGTGCTCGAAATGTTCAATCTCTTCGCCCGCCTTCATCAGACTACTGAGTTAACCATCTTGCTTGTAGAACAGCTTGCAGCATTAACCCTTGAATACACACAGCGTGGCTACGTCCTTGAACGCGGTGAAATCAAGCTGGCAGACAGCAGCGCAACCCTGCGTTCTAATCCGCGTGTGCAACAAATCTATCTGGGAGCTTGAATCGATGCTTACGATCTCCTCAGAATGGCACAGTCTGCTGACCGAGTTTTGTAGTGCATGGCGAGATCACGATCCGGCTCGATTGGAAGCGCTCTGGGATACTGACTATCCCGATCTGGTTTACATCGCCGAGGAGCGACGTGACCCTATCATCGGCTGGGAAGCGATTCGCGCCTACTACCGTGACACCCTGGCCCTCATGTCGTGGATGAAGGTCAAGATTAAGCCGATCCGGCTTAGTACGGTCGGCGAGGTTTCGTGGCTTATAGGGAAAGGGTCGTGGGCTGGACAGAATCGCACCCGCCCTCATGTTTCCGGTGGCTACTCAAGAGTTTGTTTCCTGGCTCATCGCAAAAACAACGATCTACGGCTGATTCAATATGTCGAAGCACCACTCAATACGCGCTATGTTCGCCCGATGCGTCTCGAAAAGAGACGAAACGAAGAGTCGCCATTTCTGGATGATAGCATCCAACACTCATAAACCTCTATCCGCCCACGCCCTTTACTGACCGTTCTCTCGTCATCGTATGCATAGGCATGTGCGGGGATGCTGTCCAGATCGGCAAACAGCGTTTGGACGTCTTCCAAACTGCTGCCCTGGTTGTCTTTGAGCGCCAGGACATCATCGCGCCTTTGGCGCCAAACGTGTGGGGCATCGCGGTCTGGCAACCTGTGGCATTAATCGTTACTCTCTATCCTGTTTGCTTCAGCGCTTTCAAACAATTGTGAGATGGTCGTCATCTCGTCCGACTTCACAGCCACCCTGACATGTCTCAGCGCCAGGCGGTTCTCACACACCCAGGCACTCACCATATCAAGCGTGGCATGTCCAAGCCCGCCATCGGGCGAACACCGGAAGACCTTTCCATCCACCACAATCACTTAACCGCCCATCAACTCGCTGGTCACCCCTATCCACGCGCTAAAACGGCCGCGAAACTCATGCTGGTTCAAACGCCGAAATGCGCGATTGAACGTGTCGTGCGAAGGAACACCATTCGGTAACTCCAAGAAGGTTGATTTTAGATCGGAGGTTGTCGTACACGGCGTCCTGGCGCTCTTTGACGCACCACCGCGCGCGACATGTTCACGTGAAGCGAGCATGACTGTTCACAATCGGGGGTTCAGGGGATGCTCCATCAAAGGATGTCACCTGACAAACGGAGATGGACAACATGCGCGCATGGCGTCTGATCGCGCGTGCCAGCAACCGGTCACACGAACGTCTCTTCGTTGCATTGCAACGTCTCTACACCACCACGACATGTCGCCCCGCCGGCGTAAGAATTCATGGTTGCGCAATGTGTGAACAGGCAACTGTTCACTCTTCTCCTGGGTGCGCAGGCATCTTGCTCGCACATTTATTGTCGAGCGCAACCCAATCCGGGATCGAGGGTGCGGTCGCGGCGACATTGCAATGCAATGTCGCCGGACACATTCTTTTACCCCAAATCTGAACAGCCCCGTGAACAGTTCCATTTGTTCTACGCTAAGGACTCTGATATAATAGATGCTATCAATTAGGAAGAGGCACTATCTCTCTTGCAGGAGGAATTCCAGATGCTCAATCGGATTCTTGCCCTGGCGCTGATGGCGGCGCTCGTCCTGAGCGCCTGCGGCGGGACGCAGCCAGCGCCCACCGGCGGCGCACCGCCATCACCAGCGGCGCCAGCACCGACTACTGCGCCAGCGGCGCCAGCAGAGCCGACCATCGCTCCCACCACACCGCCCCTGGCGGAAGCGCCGACGCTCAAGGTCCTGGCAGCGCAGTCGTTTCTGGCAGACATTGCGCAGAACGTTGCCGGTGATCGATTGACCGTCGAGGCGCTGATTCCCCGTGGCATCGATCCGCACATCTTCGAGCCAACACCCGCCGATGTGCGCAAAGTGGCGGACAGCAACGTGCTGATCGTCAATGGAGCCGGGTTCGAAGAGTTCCTCGACAGCCTGCTGGCAAATGCCGGCGGCGAGCGCACGGTCATCGAAGCTTCGCAAGGGCTGACAAGCCGCACAGCACGTGAGGGCGAGGTTGCGGTGATGAGCCCCGAGGAATTGAGCGATGCGCTGTGCATTGAGGCGGCAGATCTCTTCCTGGCGGCAGAGGAGATCACCGCCGGCGCCGACCAGGCATCCGCAGTGGAACTGGGGATGCACAAAGAAGAGGAGCACGATCACGGTCATGACCACGAGCACGGCGGCATGTTCTGGCAGGTGGCGCTGACTCGCCAGGCGGACGGAACGTATGCCGGCGTCCTGAAGTGGGACGCCGAAGGCGGCGAAATCGCCATTGCCACGGGCGACGGCGCACTCGTCGTGACCAGCATCGACGCCAATGCAGCTGTGGAAGCCGAGGAAACGCTGACCCTGGCCTGTTCCGGGCTGACGCAGGCAATGATCATGGACGTGGAGAAGGGAGAGTATCTGCTGGCGCTCAGCGGTTTCCGCGAACCGCAGGCGACGCTCATGATCAGTGCGCCCGGCGGACACCATCACCACGATGAGGGTGATCCACACTTCTGGCTTGATCCGACGAAGGTGGTCACTTATGTTGCCAATATTCGCGACGGTCTGATCAGCGTCGATCCTGCTGGCGCCGAGGTGTATCGCGCAAACGCCGAACGGTACATCGCGCAACTCAACGAACTGGATCGCTTTATCGCCGAAGAGATCGCAAGAATTCCTGAAGCCAGCCGCAAACTGGTGACCAACCACGAAAGCTTCGGCTATTTCGCCGACCGCTACGGCTTTCGCATCATCGGTACGATCGTACCGGGGGTCAGCACTGGTGCATCACCCTCGGCGCAACAACTTGCACGTCTGACTGACCGGGTTCGTGAAGCAGGCGTGCAGGTGATTTTTCTGGAGACCGGCGCCAACCCCCAACTCGCCGAACAACTGGCGCGTGAGACCGGGATCAGGGTTGTATCCGATCTCTACACGCACTCGCTATCCGACGCCGATGGACCCGCGCCAACATACCTCGACATGATGCGGTACAATGTTAAGCAGATTGTCGAGGCGTTGCAACAGGGATGACCCTTTCTCAACAGATCGCATACGAACCGGCGCACCTGGAAATCGAGCGCCTGACCATCGCCTACGGGCGACGGCGGGTGCTCGATGATATTTCGTTTCGCGTGGAATACGGCGAACGGGTGGTGATGGTTGGTCCAAACGGCGCAGGCAAATCGACGCTCTTCAAGGCGCTGGTTGGTCTGGTCAGGCTACACAGCGGCGCTATTCGCATTCACGGGTTGCCACCTGGTGCGCACAAGGATTGTGTTGCGTATGTGCCACAGCGTGAAGAGGTGGACTGGCGTTTTCCGGTCACGGTCACCGATGTCGTGATGATGGGCCGCTTTGGGCGGCTCGGCTGGTTCCGGCGCCCCTCCCGCGCTGATCGTACTGCTGTCGAGCGCGGGATGGAGTTAATGGGCATTGCGCATCTGGCGCATCACCCAATCGGCGAGTTGTCCGGCGGGCAGCAACAGCGGGTGTTCCTGGCGCGCGCGCTGGCGCAGGAACCGCACATTCTCCTGCTCGATGAGCCCTTTACCGGTGTGGACGCGGCGACGCAGGAGGCGACACTCAGCGTTCTCGACGCACTCCGTGATCAGAAGGTGACGATCATCCTCTCGACGCACGACCTTGGTCTTGCAGCAGCGCGTTTCGAACGTGTGCTGCTCATCAATCGGCGGCTGATCGGCGATGGACCTCCGGCGCAGGCGCTGCGCCGCGATCTGCTGACAGAGGCGTTTGGCGGGCAGGTGCTGACGTTGCCGGACGGCTCGGTGCTGGTCGATCAGTGCGCCTGCAATCAACCCGAATCAGAAAGCATTATCGTCAAATGAACACCCTGTGGTCCTGGATTATTGCGCCGCTCGCGTATGGCTTTATGCAGCGCGGGATGCTGGCAGCAGTACTAGTGGGCGTGCTGTGCGCCATTATCGGATGTTATGTCGTGTTGCGTTCGATGGCGTTCCTTGGCGATGCACTGGCGCACGCCGTGTTGCCAGGCGTTGCTATTGCCTATCTGATAGGCGCCAGTCTGACGGTGGGGGCGCTGGTCGCCGCCGTCGTTGTGGCGCTGCTGATCAGTTTTTTCTCGCGTCAGGGAACGATCAAAGAGGATACTGCCATCGGCATCGTCTTCGCTGCAGCGCTGGCTCTGGGTGTGGCGCTGATCAGCAGTGTGCGCACCTATGCCGTTGATCTCACCCACATTATGTTCGGGAACGTCCTGGGGGTCAGTCCAACCGACCTCTGGCTGATCGCCGGGATTGGCGCTGCGGTTTTGCTAACGGTCCTGGCGTTCTACCGTCAATTCCTGGTGGTTGCCTTTGATCCGGTGCTGGCGGCGACTCAACGTCTCCCGGTTGAGCGGCTGCGGATGTTGCTGTTGCTCCTGATTGCGCTCACAATCGTGGTATCGCTGCAGACGGTTGGCGTGGGGCTGGTCGCAGCAATGCTGGTGACGCCGGGTGCAACTGCGTATCTGTTGACCCGGCGCCTGCCCGCGATGATGGCGGTTGCCGCGCTGATCGGCGCCGTGTCGAGCATCTCTGGTCTGTACCTCAGTTATTATGTCAATATCGCGTCTGGCGCCTCAGTCGTGCTGGTTGCCACCGCCATTTTTACGGTTATCTTCCTCGCGGCGCCAGGACGCGGCATGCTGTGGCGAGGAGGACGGTGAGCATTCACCTTACCTATCAGGTTCCTACTGCCCTGATGCCGCATTCCTCGCCATCTCGGCAACAAGTGGGTCGCTGATGCTCAGACCATAGATGGCGATCAGCCCGATCGCACCAGCCACCAGCAGATAGTAGAAGGTCGGAATGGCGGTTTTGCGCAGCGTCGCGCCCTCCTGCCCAAGAAGCCCGACCGTTGCCGAAGCGGCGACCACATTGTGAATGGCGATCATGTTACCGGCGGCGGCGCCGACGGATTGCAGCGCCACAATCGCTGCTCCCGAAATCAGCAACCGTTCGGCGACACCATGCTGAAAGAGACTGAACATCAGGTTGCTGACGGTATTGCTGCCCGCGATGAATGCGCCTAACGCCCCGATGGTCGGCGCAAAGAGCGGCCAGATGCCCCCCACATTGACCGCCACCCATTCTGCCATGCTGATCGGCATGCTGGCAATGCCGAGGGCGTTGACCCCTGAGTTGATATACACACGCACCATTGGCACGGTGAAGATCAGCACAAAGCCTGCACCCAGAATGACCCTGCTCGAGTCACCGATTGCCAGCCGGAGTTCGTTGCGGCTCATGCGATGGAGAAAGAAGGTCATCAGCACCACCACGATCAGGATCGACGCCGGCAGATAGAGCGGCGTTGTCGAGGCGGTGATGCCCGTGCCAAAAATATCTTTCCACTCAATCTTCAGGATCGAGCGCAGCGTCGAGCCGATGGGCAACTGTGGCAGACGGGTTAGCACCAGGAAGAACGCCACAAGCAGATACGGCGCCCACGCCATCCAGGTGCTCATCGGCTTTTTGTCCGTCAGATCATCGAGTTTCATCTCGATCTGACCAAGCCATTCCGGTTGCCACTCGCTTGCAGGAGCAAAATCCCACGTGTCCTTTGGCAGCAAAAACCCGCGCCGCGCGGCTGTCACAACGATCGCCAGCCCCACCAGCGCACCAAGCAGCGATGGAAACTCTGGTCCGAGCAACAATCCGGTGAGGGTATAGGGAACAGTGAACGCCAGACCGCTGAAGATCGCAAACGGCGTCATCGACAACCCTTCCGTCCACGATTTGTTCTTCCCGAAAAAACGGGTCATCATCACGACCATCAGCAGCGGCATCAGCGTTCCGGCAATGCCATGGATGACGGCAGCACGCACCGTAATGAGGCGCAAATAGTCATTGAACGTCAGCCCGATCGCCGCGAGTTGCGCGCCTAATTCGGGCGTATCGAGCCCACCGCGCACGCCGACCAGAATGGGGGTGCCGACGGCGCCAAACGTCACCGGCGTACTCTGCACCATCATACCAAGCATGACCGCTGCCATCGCCGGGAAACCAAGCGCAACCATGAGTGGTGCAGCAATTGCGGCCGGTGTGCCAAACCCTGAGGCGCCCTCGATAAATGAACCGAACAGCCAGCCGATGATGATCGCCTGCACCCGACGGTCAGCGCTGATAGTGCTGAACCCATTGCGGATGACGGCGACGGCGCCGGAGTGCTTCAGGGTGTTGAGGAGCAGAATGGCGCCGAAGATGATCAGTAAGATGTCGAAGGTAATGAACAAACCCTGGATGGTCGATGCAATCACCCGTATCGGTGAGACCTGCCAGGCGAAGAGGGCGATCAGCACTGCAACGACGTAGACGATAGGCATTGCCCGACGCGCGGGCCAGCGCAGACCGACGAGTAATACCGCTGCGACCAGAATAGGGCTGAACGCCAGAAACGCTTGCAAACCGAGATTCATACGTCCCAACCTCCTGCTTCATCATTGAGCCAGGCACAGACATCACGCTGCGCATACAAAACCCTCCCGGCCCGCGCCGGGTTCTGCCACGGTCAGGGTGTCATTGCTGGACGGAGATTTCGTGGTGTCCGGCATATCATAGCAGCATCGCCGCCCGATGTTTGATAATGGTTGTCAACAGGTCATAACGAATCAGTAACTTTTAGAGGCAGGGGAACGTGGAATGTGCGAACGTGCGAACGTGCAATGTGCGAACGTGCGAACGTGGGAACGTGCGAACGTGGGAACGTGCGAACGTGCAATGTGCGAACGTGCGAACGTGCGAACGTGCGAACGTGCAATGTGCGAACGTGGGAACGTGCGAACGTGCGAACGCGGGAACGTGCGAACGTGGAATGTGCGAACGTGCGAACGTGCGAACGTGGGAGCAGGCGCGCGAGGGTCGGGACACTGGTGCACGGAGCGCAACAGCATTCGTTTATTCGTTCTCCATTCGTTGACAGCAGGGATGGTACAGGCACGTGCGAACGTGCGAACGTGCGAACGTGGAATGTGCAAACGGGGAACACGCAATGTAAAATACAGCCACAACCCAATCACATAATCACCTAATCTCGTAATCACGTAATCAAAATCCAGCGTATGACTCAGCAGACTCTTATCTTCTCTTCATGCAATCTGAACATAGCGCCGCTACAATATGAGCATATATGGATTCTGAATGTGAGGAACGAATGGATAACGATACCGATGATCGCCCGATAGGGCGCATTCTCAGCCGACGCGAAGTGCTGACGCTGCTTGGCGTCTCTGCAGCTGCGCTGCTGGCGGGTTGCGGCAGCGCGGGTGAAACGCCGACCGGCAACGCGCCCACCGTTTCGCCTGCACCTCCCGAGGCGCCTGCCACCTCTGCCACCCAGCCGGAACCATCGCCAATGGCAACGCTGGCGCCAGCTGCCACCTCGAGCCAACCATCCACGATAGTCCCAGCAGCGCCAACGGTCAGTACCGATGCAGGGGTCAGCCGACCGGTGCCCGCATGTGTGGTGCGTCCGGAGCAGACCGAGGGACCGTACTTTGTCGATACTCAAATGAACCGCGCCGATATTCGCTCCGACCCCGCCAGCGGCGTAGTCAAAGAGGGATTGCCACTGTTGTTGACATTCGTGGTGAGCCAGATCAGCAGCGCCGGCTGTACGCCGCTCAGTGGCGCCATGGTAGACATCTGGCATTGCGATGCTCAGGGATTCTATTCCGGCGTGCGCGATCCACGCCTCGACACACGCGGGCAGCAGTGGCTGCGCGGCTATCAGATGACCGATGCCGATGGCATTGCAACCTTCACCACCATTTATCCGGGCTGGTATCCCGGGCGCACGGTGCATATCCATTTCAAGATTCGTGCAACGAATGCTACCGGGCAGGTGTACGACTTCACCTCGCAACTCTACTTCGATGACACCATCAGCGACACTGTGTTTGCGCAGGCGCCCTACGCGGGCCGTGGGCGCCGCACAACCCTCAACCAGAACGACGGAATCTTCCGGCAGAGCGGCAGCCAGCTCATGCTGAACCTGACCCCGATCGACCAGGGGTATGCTGCAACATTCGAGATCGGGGTGGATCTGGGGTAGGGGGCAATCCACGATCTCTCAAATCTAACCTGAAAACAGGCGCCAGGTGCACGAGCGGCTCGCCCGCATCCCCAGCCGTCGGGTACGCGGGCGTCTCGCCCGCATCCCCAGATTAGGGCTGAGACATCGCTCGATGATTGCACCACAAAGGCACAAAGTCCACGCTTCTGGATCTCACTGTTTCGAGCCCATTGCGCCTCCGCAGGGAACGGTTCACGATCAGGAGTTCAGGTAATACCAATTGGAAGTGAACAAACCGCATGCGCACGCTCATCAGAGCGCATCACAACGCTATCGCAGCAATCTCCAATCCAAAATCTACAATCTAAAATGGTATAAAGCCCCCCGCGATCAAGCATCGGCGGCGGGATGGCTTTCGCACGCGCCACGAGACGCCGCCCCGCCGACGCAAAAACGCCACAGGTACGATACGTCTGACCACTCACTCACCTGTGTCGTATATGAGGAATCTCGTTATAGTGTCAGATGCGCGGGCGTCGCGCCCGCATCCCCAGACTCGCGTTCATCACGGCGATGCGCGGCGCAACCGCAAGAGGGCTGAAATAGTCTCACCCGGCATACACATACAGCTCGCCCGGCTGCAACAGATGGCAGCGCATAAACGGCGCACGACGATCGAGTTCATCGAAGAGCATACCGGGCGATACGCGATTACCAGCGAACAGATCATTGTGTATTCCTATCAATACTCGCGCATCGATAGCTTTTGCCAATTCAATCGCTTCCCCGGGCCACAGATTACCGATGATCTGCTCACGTTCGCGGAAAAAGTCGCGCCCGTTGATAGGCAGGAGCGCAATATCGATCGAGCGTCCCCTGAGCGCCTCCAGCAGTTCGGGAAAGATGATCGTGTCGCCACTGTGGTAGATGGTCACACCGTTGCACTCGATAATGAATCCCATCCAGCGCGAATGCCCATCTGCATCGACTTCGTACTCATAGTGCGCCGCCGGCGTCGCGGTGCATGCCAGATCGCCGATCGCGAGACGCTCACCCAATCGCGGCGTGATGATTCGATGATCCGGGATACCGGCATCCAGCGCGATCTGCCGCCCCTGGAGCGATGCCACAAGCACCGCCGACGGTGACGCTGCCAGGAGCGGCGCGAGCGTCGCCGCATCGGTGTGATCGAGATGCTCATGAGTCGCCAGAATGACCTGTGCGTGGGTGATCAGCGCCGGTGCGACCGGGATCGGAAACCGCCTCGGCGGGCCACCGATGTCTTCCACCGAATTTGAAAGATACGGATCGATATAGGCGATTGTGTGACCGCCTTTCAGCACGAATCCTGCCTGACCAAGCGACCAGAGCGCCATCTGTCCATACGGAACCGTCAGGTTGTCGATCTGCGCAATCAGCGCTGCGTCACGCAGTGGGGTCATGAGTTCCTCCGATGAATCAACGAATGTTCCAGCGCATAAGCGAACCGTATGAGCGTCCAATATCGCGCGGTGGACGTTCAACGTCCAGGCGACACCAGTCGCTCAACAATCAGCGCTGATGATAACACGCCTGGCAACCCGGCGCCTGGATGGGTTCCTGCGCCGACGAAGTAGAGATTGTCGAACTCCTCAGACCTGTTGTGCGGACGAAACCAGGCCGACTGCAGGAGGGTCGGTTCGAGCGCGAATGCTGCGCCGAGGTAGTTGTTCTGGCGGCGCTGAAAATGGCGCGGGTCGATCATACGCTCCACAACGATATTTTTGCTCAGATCAGGCAGGAATCGTTCTTCCAGAAACGCAATGATCGCGTCGCGGTATGGTCGCGCCAGCGTTGCCCAGTCGGTCTGCGACGCCAGATTGGGAACGGGGGACAAAACGTAGAAGGCGTCACAGCCAGGCGGCGCGACATCCGGTTCATCGCGCGACGGCATGTGCAGATAGAGCGAGAAGTCCTTTGCCAGACGTTTGTGGCGGAAAATATCGTCGAGCAGTCCCCGGTAGCGTGGACCAAAGATGATATTGTGGCGCACCAGAGGCGCATCGTTGTAGGTGCGCCGCGTTCCCAGATAGATGACCACCAGCGACATACTGTAGCGCAACGACCGCAGGCGACGGTCGGTGTAGTGGCGGCGGCAGTGTGGCGCAATCAGGTCGGCGTAGGTGTGGGCGACATCGGCATTCGACACCACGATATCGGCGCGGCGCTCGCTGCCATCCGCCAGCGCCACGCCGCGGATGCGGCGCCCCGCGACGATCAGTTCGCGCACCTCGGCGTTCAGATGGATGGCAACGCCAAGTTCGCGCAGCAGCCGCACCATTGCATCGACAATCGCGCCGGTTCCGCCAACCGCATAGTACACGCCCCACTCACGTTCCAGGTAGTGAACCATGGCATAGATCGACGACGCATAGAATGGGTTGCCGCCGATGAAGAGCGGATGGAACGAAAAGCAACGGCGCAGGAAATCGTCCCTGATATAGCGCGACACATAGCGATAGACGCTCTCGAACGAGCGCAGGCGCGCCAGATCGGGCGCCACGCGCAGCATGTCACGGAAGTGCAGGAACGGCTGATCCGCCAGTTCAATGAAGCCCTTCTCGAAAATGGGACGGGTGCTCGCCAGAAAACGGCGGTACCCTTCGACATCGGCGGGGTTGATACGTTCGATCTCGCACAGCACCGCAGCCTCGTCGGCGCTGTGATCGAAATGACGACCATCATGGTTGTAGATGCGGTAAAAGGGATGACACGGACGGAATTCGACATACTCTTCACGACGGCGTCCCGCAGCGCGCCACAGGTCGTCGAACAGGAACGGCGCCGTAATCACCGTTGGACCGGTATCGAACCGGAAGCTGTCCACTTCCAGCACATACGCCTTTCCGCCTGGTTTGTCCTGCTTTTCGAAGATTTCCACCTCGTGGCCGCGCGCTGCCAGACGGATAGCCGCAGCCAGTCCGCCAAAACCGGCCCCGATAATGATAACCTTGCTCACGAATGACCTCCAACAGACAATGGGCGCGGCGTGCCGCGCCCTGATGAACGGGTTCTCTAAGAGCCTGTCCTGAACAACCACAAAGGCGAGTGTCCTCGCAAGCGAAGCAGCCTCTCCGGTACGCCAGACAATGCTTCGACGCCGGAGCGCCTCGCACTGACAGCAGCATAAGCCTATTCAGACAGGCGCAAAACGCTCACGGTCTCGACCGTCTACTCCTGTTCGACATACTCTGGCACATCTTTCGGCGCTCCGCAGGCAGTGATGGTGCCACGGAAATCGACATCGGCGGACAGTTCGGGACGATTGCGCTTCATCTCTGCGATCTGTTCACGAGTAAGAACTTTGGTCTCATCGAATCCCAGGTCGATCGAGCCATCGATATGCACACGCTCAAGGTCATAGAAGCGCTTGGTAAACGTCGTCTTGGCAAACGCTTTCAGGCAGCCGAGCATGTAGCGCCGCTTGAACGGGTCCTTAATCCAGGGATAGCTCAGGAATGCCTTGCGCATATAGAAGCGCGCATAATTGCGCAACACACCCTTCAGCACCTGCTCGCGCGTCATCGAATCCGGCTGAATGATCGGAGTGACGAAGTTATACTTCGAGAAATCGCGCACCTCGACCCGATCCCCCAGTTCCTCGAACAATTCAGCGAAGGGCCATGGCGTGTACATATTCCAGTTCGCCATATCCGCTTTCCAGTCGAGGGCATAGTGATAGGTCTCTTCGATCGTCTCAGGCGTCTCGTTCTCCAGCCCCATAATGAACTGCGCTTCGGCGACGATCCCCTGATCGTGCAGCAGTTTGATGGCGCGCTTGTTCTGTTCGATGGTCGTCTCCTTGCGGAAGCGGTCGAGGTTCATCTGTGCGGCGGCCTCGGTGCCGAGCGAGACGTGCACCAGCCCGGCGCGGCGGTAGAGCGGCAGATACTGCTCATCGCGCAGGATGTCGGTCACACGGGTGTTGATGCCCCAGTGAATGCCGAGGTTGCGCCGTTCCAACTCTTCGCACATGGCCACGAACTTCTTGCGATGGATGGTTGGCTCTTCGTCTGCAAGAATGAAGAAACCGACCTTGTACTCGCGCACCAGCAGTTCGATTTCATCGACAAATGCGATCGGGTCGCGCACCCGATACTTTCGCCAGAACTTCCATTGCGAACAGAAGCGACAGGTGAACGGGCAGCCGCGGGCAAAGTTCGGCACGGCCACACGCACATTCAACGGGATGTAGATGTACTTCTCCCACTCCAGCAGGCTCCAGTCGGGCGTAAGGGTCGAAAGATCAGCGATCGGCGAATGGGCTGGCGTGGCAACCACGCGGTCACCGTCCAGAAACGCAATTCCCTGGATCTGATAGCGATCACGCTCATCGCTGCCGTTCTCGATGGCGCGCATCAGGTTGACGATGATCTCTTCCCCCTCGCCACGCACGATGTAATCGATCCAGGGCGCTTCGGTGAGCACCTGCGCATACATGAACGTCGGATGCACCCCGCCGAGAATGGTTTTGCAGCCAGGGTTGGCTTCGCGCGCCAGACGTAGCGTCTCCTGCGCTTTGTAGATCATCGGCGTGATCGCCGTCGCCATCACAACATCGGGACGGTTCGTGCGAATAATCTGATCGACCGTCTTGTCCGGCAGGTTATTGGTCATGGCATCGACGAAGCGCAGGTTCGAATAGCCGGCTTTGCGCAACGCACCGCCGATATACGCCACCCAGCTGGGGGGCCAGTTGCCGGCGATTTCCGCCCCGCCTGCGTGGTAATTGGGCTGGATCATCAGAATACGCATATTCGACTCCTTCTATGCCGGTTGATAGGTGCAGAGCGGGTCCTCCGCCAGCGGATCGCCGCTTGCGGCAAAGGCGCGCGCTCGTGAACCGCCACAGATCGCCCGATACTCACAACGTCCGCAACGTCCGCCAAACCGCGCCGGATCGTGCAGAGCAGCAAACAACGACGACTCCCGGTAGACCTGTACAATATGGTCGGTGCGCACATTGCCGGCAGCCAGCGGCAGGAACCCGGCAGGATAGATATCGCCCGTATTCGAGACGAACACAATGCCGTTGCCATCACGAATGCCAAAACCGCGACCGATCGGCGTCTGCCGGATCTGTTCGCCGCTCAACCCGGCGGCACGCATTTCACCGAGCGCCACCCGCCGGTACGACGGCGCCTCGGTTGTGGCGACGGCAAATGGCGCCTGCTGTGCGATGCGGTAGATCCAGGTCATCAACTGCTCGGCTTCCGCTGGCGTCAGCGACTCCAGCACCCGCCCACGACCCACGGAGATCAGAAAGAAGAGACTCCAGCGCGCGACCTGTTTTGTGTTGAGCAGCGCATAAATAGCCGGCAGATCATCGGCGGTTTCGGCCGCGACCAGGGTGTTGATCTGCAGCGGCATCCCGAGTTCCGCCGCCCATTCCATCGCTTCGATAGTACGCTCGAATGTGCCTTCAACACCACGAATGGCATCGTGGCGGGCGGCATTCGAGCCGTCGAGACTCAACCCCAGCGCCTCAACGCCGTGCGCCTTGAGCGACTCGAGCATGGCGCGCGTCAGGTTTGGCGTTGCGCTCGGCGTGATCGAGACCGGCACGCCAAGCGCACGCGCGGCATCGATCAGGTCGAGTAAATCGGGCCGGGCAAGCGGATCGCCGCCGGTCAGGATCAGTTGCGGCAGTGGATTGCCGAAATCCGGGATCTGCTGCAGGAAGCGCACACTCTCCTCAAACGAGAGTTGCAACGGATGTGGCTGCGGCATGGCTTCCGCGCGGCAGTGGCGGCAGGCCAGTGCGCACGCCTGCGTCATTTCCCAATAGATATTGAGCGGCGTCCGTGCAAAATCGCGCGGCGCGTGGCGCATCGGTCGAGCCGGTTGTGGCGGGGCAGTCACACAACACCTCCATGTAGTGAACAGTAAGAACTACTTCCCTCGAAAAACAGGCGCGTTTGCCGCGCCCTGTCTGCGTCCACTATGCGCATTGAATGGCATACCGGCAGCGTCGATCGCCGCGCGCCTGGCATTCGAGTTCGTGCAACGTCGCCCGCGGGCAGATCAGTTTCCGAAACATCTGCTCGAATGCACCACGATAGTAGGCGCACATCGCACTCGCCATCGCCGGGGTGTCGAACAGCGACCCGTTGGCTATCGAGAGAGACGGCGTCGGCATCAGATCGTAGGCAAACACCCCGCTGCCGGCGAACGTCCAGGTATGGCGTTGCATAGCCGGCAGCAGCAGGCGCAATCCCAGCCGTGGCGGCAGCAGACGAAGCAACACGCGCACAAACGCCGGGATCCTGTTGGCAAACACATAATCTGCCGTCAATTGCCCGGAACGCTCCATCACCTGGTTTGTTCGCTCGCTCCCGATCTGCTCGATGAGCAGTTCGACCAGCGCATGAAACTCACGCTCATCGATCAACGCATGCGGCAGATGATCCGGTAGATCGCCGGCGCCGCCGCGCACCAGCACACCCCGCGCCCCTTCATCCCCGAGGAGTTCCTGTAGCGCGGCGACCGTCTGAATGATCGCATTCGGACCGATCTTGCCCGTTCCATGAGTTGCTGTCGTTGCCATGGCGCCACCAATTGTTACAAACGGGAATTGACCGCACTATACCGCCAGCGAACTGCGCATGCCGAAATGGTTTATCAATCGTTCGTTGCGCTTTGTTAACCAGGTTGTAACCGGACAATTTTGTAAAACAATTGCGTAGGGGATGTATGGGGCAGCAGGAGGGTTCAGAAGGTGGTGCGTTGCCTGTGGAACACGATTGGCAGCGACATTGCACGGCAATATCGCGAAGGATGAAGGCACAACCGGCAGTAACCGTTCTGAACGATCATAAATCGCGCCGGATGTCGGCGCCTGCCCTGCTTTCTAACCATCGATTCGGGTGATTGGGCATCGACTCAGGGGTATGACGTTCGTTGCTGTGCGTGCCGGATTGCAATGTTGAATCTTCATACGCCTTCGGATCGCGCGGCAAAGCCGGTCGTTCGGTTAAGCCTTCGACCATATCCGAAAAACCGCATCCTGAGTAGCGCGCAGCGCGCATCGAAGGGGCGGTTGTTCGGATAGGCTCACGCCAAAGCCTGCGTGAAGATGACAGCGATTGCAATGAATTCGACTCTATTTTGAATAAGAATTTATCACAAACAGACTGGAATTATTACTCAATCTGATGTATATTTGTGCTACACGATCCATCGCGGCACGACCAACGAGTGCAACGCTATGAATGCGCAGGACGGGCCAGAAGAGTCGGCGGCGCTCCGCGAAGCGCGTGACATTGTTGCAGAACAGTTGGAACGTTTGCGCGCGCTGGCGGAGCGCGAACGTCAGGAATTGTCGGCGCGTGCGGCTGCATTGCGCCAGGCAGAACGCGAACTCGATGAAGTGACCCTCCGGTACCGCACCGCGGTTCAGCGGCGGCGATCAGATGCTGAGGCGCTGAACCGGCGGATGACAGAACTGCGCGCGCGCTGCGATGCGCTCACCCGTGATGTGGATGCCCGTCGCGGCGGTTTACGACAGATAGAACTGCTCATCCGGCAGATCGAGATGAGCAGCAGCGCACTGAGTAACACGGGCGCAGGAGCGACATCAGATCCATGGGCGCTGGCGTTGCGTTCGCAGGTGATCCACGGACGGGAGGAAGAACGGGTGCGTCTGGCGCGCGAAGTTCACGACGGACCAGCTCAGGTGCTTGCCAACTCGCTGATGTTGCTGGAGACCTGTTATTCTCTGGCGCAGCAGCAAACCGGAGAACACGCCGAAAAATTGACAATGATGATCGGGCGTTTGCGCGAGGCTACACGGGAGGGGTTGAGCGAGGTTCGTCGCTTCATCGCCAACCTCCGACCAGGACAGATTGCTGAACGTGGGCTGGTAGAGGCGTTGCGTGATTATCTGCGCACCTATAGCAACATGTACAATGTGCGGGTTGGATTTGAAGCGGACGCGGCGCCTCGACAGGCGGATGAGGTTGAGATTGTGCTCTACCGGATTGTGCAGGAGGCGCTCCAGAATGCACACAAATACGCTCGTGGAGCGCCGATCACGGTGCGTCTTGTCCATCAGGCAAACGCACTGATCCTGTCGGTGCGCGATGAGGGTCCAGGATTCGATCCGCGTGAGGTAGCGCGGCGCACCGGGAAGAGCAATTGGGGACTGACGAGCATGCGTGAGCGAGCAGAACTGATCGGTGCTCGTCTGACGGTTGCATCACGGCCAGGACACGGAGCGGAAGTCACGGTTGTGCTACCATTAGAATACACAGGGTGAATGGTATGGAACAACGTATTCGTGTACTGATCATTGACGACCACCCCCTCTTCCGCCAGGGCATTCGCTGGAGCCTGGAAGAAGCCGGTGACATGGAAGTGGTGGGAGAGGCAGAGAATGGGCAGGAAGCGATCAAGCTGGCGGAACGTCTCTCACCCGACGTTGTCCTGGTCGATATCAATCTGCCCGGTTTGAATGGCTTGGAGGTGGCGCGGGTCATCAAACGGCGTGAACCGCGCGTGGGCTTGATCGTCATCAGCGTGTACGAAGACGATGAGCAACTGTTCCAGGCGATCAAAGTCGGGGCCGCCGCCTACTCATCGAAAGATGTGCATCCCCGTGATCTGGTGCGCATGATCCGCGAGGTAGCCCGCGGTAAGTATCTGATCAACGATAGTGTTATTGCCAAACCCCACGTCGCGACGCGCGTCCTCCATCAGTTCCGTGAACTCGCCGCCACTGAGGACGAGCGCACCAGCGCGCTCTTCGCCCCACTGACATCACGCGAAATCGAGATCCTCGACTGTATCGCGCGCGGCCTGTCGAACAAAGAAATCGCCTCCCAACTCTCGATCAGCGGGCAGACGGTCAAGAACCATATCACCTCTATCCTGTCGAAACTCCAGGTCAACGACCGGACGATGGCGGTCATCTATGCGATCCAGCGCGGCTGGATCCGCATGGGGTACAACGGGCATCAGAGCCACGCAGTCGGCGAAAAGCGGTCGGGTTAGGGGCGCGAGAAACCGTACACCAGGGATAGAAAATAGAAGATAGAAGATAGAAAATAGAACATCGAGCGCCAGCAACCGGCGATCGACAATCGGGTAGTACTATTTTAGATTTTTGATTTTAGATTTTTGATTTGGAATACTACGCTTAAGAATAGCATCTGGAAATGAAGTGATTTATTGTTAATGATAAACTGGCATAATCAAGCAATTCAGAACCAGAAAACAAGGATGGAAAATAGAAGATAGGAAATAGAAGATAGGAAATAGAACGCCAGGAACCAGCAATCACACAATCACGCAATCACGCAATCACACAATCACGCAATCACACAATCACACAATCACACAATCACGCAATCACACAATCACGCAATCACGCAATCACGCAATCACACAATCACGCAATCAAGTAATCACAAAATCATCACCCTTCATCCGCCACATACCATCGCTCGATATTCCACAGATAATTTGGCGTCGTCAGGTTGATGGGACCATCCAGCGTTGTGACGCGCGGACTGCATGCCACCGGTAACCGATCCGCCCACAGAAACAGGTATGGACGAAGCAGCGCAACCCGTTCCTGCGCACGTCGAATCGCCTGCGCCCGTTCGGTCAGGTTGTACAACTGCCGCGCTGCACTCACCTGACTGTCGTAGACCGGGTCGCTGAAGCTGACAAAGTTCAGTGCAGGGCGCGTATCCGCCACCCCCTGATTGATCTGGCTCGAATGAAACAGCGCAAAGTCGTCCGGATCGTAGGACGCATAGTCGCCAAAGTTCGGGTCGGCGACACCGTTGATCCAGCTGCCGAGCAGCAGGTCGAAATCGTAAGGTGGCGCATACTTCGAGCGAATGACAGTCGCAAAATCAGCAGGTTGCACCACAATGTCCATCCCGATCTGTTCGGCAGCGCTGGCGATCAGTTCAGCGGCGCGCACCCGGCGCGGATCGTCAGCGCGCACGAAGAGTTGCACGGTCAGCGTAACACCGTCCTTCTGCCGCACGACGCCATCGGGCGGCAGCCGCCATCCCGCCTCATCGAGCAACACACGCGCCCGATCCAGATCCACCGTTACTGTTGGCGGTGGCGTCAGATCTGCCCATGAACCAGGGGCAGCACTGCTGCTGATGATCATACCCTGCCCTTCCGTCACTTCCTGCACAATGCGCGGTAGATCGATCGTCAACGCCAGCGCTTCGCGCAGCCGCGGATCGCTGAACATGCGGTTGGAGCGCAGGTTGAAGGCCAGGAAATAGTAGCCATTCTCGGCATACACGCCGGTTTGCAGCATTGGCGCTGTTTCGGTTATCGCGCGTCCCTCGCTCCACGGGAGTTCCGCCAGCAGCAAACGCCCATCCTGAAGCGCAGATACCGCCACACGCGCATCGGGGGCGACCACGAAGACCACCCGGTCGAGCAGCGGCGCGCCCCGATAAAAGGATTGATTTCCCGCCAGCGTGATCGCCACGCCTGGCTCACGCTGCTCGAAACGGAATGGACCGCTGCCGACCGGCGCCTCCCAGGCATTGAGATCCGCCAGACTTCGACTGCTCAGCACATGGCGCGGCAGCACCGGCACAGTCAGCAGACTGAAGATTGGCGCATACCGCTCATCAAGACGTACCACCACCGTATCGGTTGCTGGCGCCGTAACCTCCGTAATACGCTGCAACCCGACGAGCAGCGCTGTCGCTGGCTCGAGTGTACGCAATGCGTCGAGGGTAAAGACCACATCATCAGCCGTCACCGGACGACCATCATGCCAGACTGCATCACGACGCAGCGTAAATGTGATCACCCGTCCATCGGCAGAGGCCGTCCACGCTGTCGCCAGGTCTGGTTGTGGCGCAAGCGTATCGTCGAGGCGGGTCAGGCCACTGTAAAGCAACGCGATGACCTGTTCCTCGCCACGTGTGCGCGGATGCCAGGGCTGCAGTTCGGCAATGTCGGCAGCCAGCCGGATTGTGAGGTTGCCGCCGCGAGGGAGCGCTGTGGGTGTCGGAGGCGCTGCGGTTGGCGCAGATGCTGGCGAAACGCTGGCAGGGACGTCCAACTGTTCCGGCGCGCCGCACGCGGCGAGCAACGCCAGCAGCGCAATCGCAACGAACACGCTGGCGCTCCACAGCCGACTCAAGGGCAACCGGAGCGCAGAAGCGGAATGTATCGGCGACGGGTGCGGATTACTCACGAGGAATATTCTGCTGCTCACGCAGAAACAACATAAACGCGCGCGCTGTGCGCTGATGGTCAGGAGAAAGGGCGTCGTAGAGGGTCAGGAACGCCTCGCGGTCGCGGTGAGCCGTCGAAAACCTGTACCCGTCGGCAGCGGCAGCTTCACTGAGCAATTCGAATGCAGTCGTGCGGAACACTGTCGCCAGCGCCTCGATCTCCGCAATTCGCGCGCTGCTCTGACCATTCTCGATACTGCTGATATAACTGCCGCTCACACCAATGCGACTCCCCAGTTCCGCCTGGGTCAACCGGTCGCGCTGGCGTTTGCGCTTGATGACTTCTCCGACACGCTCATTGAATGATGGCATAGTTCACTCAGAACGTTCGACAAACCGCTCCAACAGATTGCATCGGCTGGAAGGTATAATTAGGGCAACGGACTGCCATAGCGCCAGAAGTAGTAGTGCTGACCGGCATTCCCCATCTGCACACGCCAGGCAGGTTGCTCATCGGGCGTATACGTCAGCACCCGGCGCTCAAACAACTGCACAAGAACATCGCGATCGACGCCGCCGACTCGCGCCCGCACCCAGTACGCCTCACTGATCGGAAGCCCGACGACCGCAACCCAATCCATCACCCGACTGTTGCGATACACTCCATTGTCGTACACAACCCCCGGCGCTGTCAAATAGTCCCAGAAGACGCGCGGAACATTGTGCCCGGTCTCGGCGACGAACCGCACCAGGCGCGTCTCTGATCGTGCAGGCTGGCGCGCAGTGCGCACAGTGCCATCCGCCTGCAACATCTCGGTCACAGACGCGCCGGTACGATCGGCAACCGGCGACGTGAGCCCGGCAAATGCCGCATAGGCAGGCGCCCGGTCGTCATCGAGGTCTCCTGCGACCGGAAGCGTGGAAGGCTGGTGCAGCACATACTCATTGTCGCCAATCTGAATCCGCCCTGTGACCATTTCGGCGACCAGCAGGCCCGCCGTCACGAAGGCCGGCGCAGCGCGCGCCAGGCGCGGGTCATTGATCTCCAGGCGTCCTTTATCGAAATAGAGCACCTGACGCAAACCGGTTTCGGACTGGACATACGGTTCACTGCGCGCCAGACGCGGCGCCGGACCCCAGATCCAGGCGCGTTGCGCGCGCCCCGTGGTTACCGGTAGATCGACGCGCTGCCAGACGCCCGTGAATGCCGGATCGATCTGACGCGCAACTGGTTGGGCGCCGGCGAGCGCCACGATCATCTCACCGCCTGCATCGGCGACCAGTTCGGGAGTCGCCTGTGGCGCCACGCTCGCCTCGATCAACGGCTCAACCTCCTGCGCCAGTGGCACGACGTCGACCGCTGCCTGCGGCGGCGGCGGCAGGATGTCCGGCGGCGGTGCGCATGTCGGCTGCTCAACGGGGCAGGCTTTCAGCGTCAGATCATAGCGAATGAACATCCCGCCGATATCGCCGACATTCTTGACCTGCGCATAGTAAATGCCATCGGCGGAAGGCGTAAACCGCACCAGCGAGTCAAGTGTCGTGCCGCCTTCGATATTATTATTCGAGTCGATCAGGGTTATGGCATCACGCCCAAACAGGAAGAGAATCGTATCTGCGCCGGGCAGGATGCCATTTGCGTCCGCCGGCGCATACGGTCTGGTATTCGTGTACAGATAGTAGGTATACCCGGCAAGCGCAAAGAACTTCACCCAGTCGGCATCGCCATTCGGGCAGAGGAGACGACCGCGTTGCGTCTCATTCGGATTGATCTGCCGCGCCAGTTCCGGCAACCCATCCTGCTCGTAGATGTCGTTACAGAGCGACGAAACGAACGGCGGGAAAGGACCGTAACTCTCGCCACGCACGATGATCGTGTAACTGAGGTCAGACCCGCCGATGCCCAGCGTATCACGCACCCGCACATAGAAGAACCCATCGGTTGGCGCGCGGAACGACTGGATCAGCGGTCGGGTGTCGGTCAGCGTCTGCGTACCGCCGCGGAACGGAAAGTCATCGTTCGAGTCAAGAATACGTCGGTTCGAATCATAGAGTTCGAGCGCCAGATCGAGACCGGCATCCATTTCCGGTATATCGATCGAGTAGTATTTGCCGGCGACTGCGCCGAACTTATACCAGTCTTCGTCGCCAATCGTACAGATGCCATGCCGCTCGGCGCGATCGACCAGGATCAGTGATGCGCCATCGAAATTGTTCCCGGGATCAGACAATTCTGGACAGGCGGAGACTGGTGGCGTTCCCGGCGCCGGCGCAGTCAGCGTCACCTGGATCACCGCTTCCGCCGTCAGGTTTGGCGTGACATCCGTTCGAGTGGCGCGCACCGTCACGGTACGCACACCGTTGGGCGTGTTCGGCGGAATGATAATACGAATAGGAATGACCGCTGACGTCGTCGCCTGATTGACCGCAATCGGCTGCGCAATCGTCGTACTGACCTGCCAGCCGCTTGGACGCTCGGGAAAGGAAATCGTAAACGTCGCTGCGACCGTGTCATCATTGCGCAGGCGAAAATCGTTGACTACCAGCACCGTATTGTTTGGCGTCTGATTCGTAACGGTATAGGCGCGCGAGGGAGGGTCCCAGCGAAAATCCTGTGGCGCTGCAGCCAGACGTGCAGGCGCAGCGACCGCCGCAACCAGCAGCAACAGGGCGAACACCAGTGCAATCAGTCGTCGAAGGTGCAGACGTGTCACGATAGTTTCCTTGACGCACAAGCAAGATGCATCCGGCGTATGATGCACAATAGGGGAAACTACCGCGATTATAGCATACGGAAAACGTGTGTCAAGGAATTAAGCGAGGACGAACTGCATCGTTCGTCCTCACGACAGGCGCCCGTACATTACCAGGAACGTAATCCGGGGATGAACTGCATTTCCGACACCAGCCGGATCAGCGTCGGCGTGTAGTTGATCACGATCAGGGCAAACGCGATGACCAGCCACGGTTTGAAGTTATCCAGCACCCGCGGACCATCCTCAGGACCCGAGACAGCGCGCGCAAATGGAACCATCGGAACGGCTTCTTTCTTTCCAGCGGTAATTGTCAACACCATATTGAGGTAGTACAGGATGGCGCTGACAAACATAATGAGCGCGCCGACTGCGATGACGGGCAGGAGTGGTTCCCATTCAGGATGAAGTTCGCGCATGGCGCCGATCGCGGTGCGCCGTGGCATGCTCAGCAGCCCCAGCGTATGCATCCAGTGGGAGAAGATAGCCATGCCGACAAACCAGGTCCATGCCTGAACCAGCGCCATGGTCGGGCTCCACAGTTTGCGCCCGGTAAGGTGCGGCACCAGCCAGTAGGTAATCCCCATGAAACTGAGCGTCACTGCGGTGCCGACCGTCAGATGGAAGTGCCCCGAAATCCAGGACGTGTTATGCACCACCAGGTTGATGTTGTACGATGCATTGATCAGCCCGCCGGCGCCGCCGAAGGCGAACAGGATCATCGCCAGCACCTGCGTTGTGAAACTGGGTTCACGCCACGGAAGGTTGAAGACCCAGACCAGCCACCCTTTGCCGCCGCGCGCCCGCCCGCCATTTTCGAGCGATGCGACGACATTGAAGAAGGTGAGCAGACTGGGAAAGAACACGCCGAAGGTGAAAATCGCGTGGATCAGTTTCCAGATTTCACTGATGCCCGGATCGGTATACTGATGGTGCATCCCGATCGGCGTCGACAGGATCAGGAACAGAATGAACGACACCCGCGCCATCGGATCGCTGAACAAGCGTCCGCCCGCCTGCTGCGGCACAAAGTTGTACCACGAAATATACGCCGGCAACAGCCAGAAATAGACGATCGGATGACCGGTGAACCAGAAGAGGGTGCGCGCCAGCACCGGGTCGGTGCCGGGAACCAGCCCTAACGACCAGGGGATCAGCAGGAAGAGCATCTCGGCTGCAACGCCAAAGGTGCAGATCACCCACATGGTCATGGTAACGATCGCCATGAACGCCGGGAGCGGGATGCGCGCCGCGGGATTGGCAGCGCGCCACTGCCGCAGCATCATCACCTGGTTGATCAGCAGCAACCAGGTGCCCACGACCACCAGCGTCAGGCCGATGTAGAACAGCGGATCGGCCTTGAGCGGCGGATAGAAGGTAAACAACACCGTCGCATTATTGAGAAGCAACGGCAAGGCCGCAATCAGCAACCCGCCCGTCATAACGCCGAACGTCGTCCAGCCGAGCGCACGGCTTGCCAGCGGGATGCCCAGCGACCGCGACGTGACGAATGTCAGCCACCCGATGATGAAAAACGTCGTGAAGACCAGCACATTGAGCACGCCATGCAGCGCCAGCCCTTGATAGTAACCGCCGCTCAGGATCGGCGAAATCGGTCGGTACAGGTCGATGCCGTTGTACTGCAATGCCTGCATAACGCCGAACAATCCGCCGATCGCCAGCGCGATGAACGCAATCAGAAGGTTCAACCCCGTCAAACGATACTCAGTTGCGAACACGCCGACTTCGGCGCGCTCAGCGGCAACAGAAACGCCGGAAACACGCGCTGTAGCCATATGATCTCCTCAATCCAGGTCGCCGCACTGCACAGGAACAGGCGGCGAGCGCACAACTAACGACTTGTCGAAGCGGTCTTCGCCGGGGTCACGATCAGTTTGCCCACCATCAAATGATGCCCCGCACCGCAGTATTCGTGGCAGTAGATGTAGTACTCGCCGGGCGTGTCGAACGTGGTGGTCATCCGTGAAATCTGTCCCGGAACGACCATCATGTTGATTGGCGACTTCTCGATCTTGAATCCGTGAATAACATCGCGGCTGCTGACGATGAACGTCACTTTCGATCCGGCAGGAATCTCCAGCTCTCCGGGTGTAAAGTTGAACAACTGCGCGATCACCACCGCTTCGTAGCGTCCTGGCGCCAGTTCACGCAGCCCGGGTTGATCGAACGGCGCCGTTGTGTTCAGCGCCTTCGGATCGACGCGCCCCACATTTCCCGGTACAGCAATGCCAACCGCAAACGCCGTGATCACAATCGCCACCAGAAAGGCGATCGGCACCGCAACACTCGGAAGGATCCACGCGACCTCGAAGAGATACCCCAGATATTTCCGGTTCATGATCCCCCCCTCACTCCACCGTTCGCCAGCAGCTGCAGATATACCTGGATCCACAGCCCTGCAAGGATCGCCAGGTACGTCAGCGTGATAAGCAGTGCGCCTCGCGGCAGTTCATGGTTCTCGTGCTCTTCAGTTCCTTCCTGTTGCTCTGCGACTGGTTGTTCGGTCATAGATTTCAGTTCCCTTCTAGTGTCTGAAACGATCGCCTGATACGAGAGATGCAAGAATGTGAACCTGCCTGCTCCTCGACCCTCGTCGCTCACCTCGGATAACAGACGAAAATATGCGCTGCCTCGTAGATGGGTCGCGCCGCGTCGCTGCTGTTTGCCTCCTGTTCGACCAGCCCGATATCGCGCAGGACGATCGCCGGATCAAGGCGCATGCCGTCGTATTCGGCGCGCAGCAGACCGGTTTCGTCGACAAGGACGACGCGCTGATCGAGATGGACAGCCTCGCCGTCCAGCCGATAGTAGACACCGTACTCGCCGCCGATCAACTGCTTGAGTTCACGGGCTGAACCGGTCAGAAAGATCCACTCCGGCGCCGATACATTCAGACGCGCAGCATAGGCGCGTAGCGCCGGCGGCGTATCATGCTCAGCATCCACCGTGATCGTCACCAGGCGCACCTGCGCTCCCAATCGACCATCTGCGCGCAGGGCATCAACCAGGGTCAGCAGACCGCGCTCCATCGCTGCACACCGTTCACCACAGCGCGTATGCGCAAAATTGATGATCAGCACACTGCCGCGCAGATCGATATCGCTCACCCAGCGACCCTCCTGATCGGTCAGCATAAAGGCGGGCGCTGCGCTGATCCGCGGCAGTACCTGAACCGGACGGGCGATAGCGAACCAGAGCAAGAGGACAATCAGGACGAGGAAGAACGCCGCCACACCATACAGGGCACGTCTGATCCAGTGCAACGGCGGAGGAGCGCCCCCGACTGGGCGAATGCTCCCCGGTAGAGACGTGGCGCTGACACGCGGCGGTGAAGAATGCATTGCGCGCCTCAACATATCAAGAGAGCGACCGACATTCTTCGTGCTTCATGGCACAAAGTTCGTGGAGAGTATAGAGTGAGAAATGCGTCTGCGGAGTTATGAACCCGCAACATCTGGTTAGAGGGTATTTACCGGACACACAACCAGGGGCAGGTCTGAGACCTGCCCCCGGAGAACGTCTCGGTCACGTGAGAGGTGCGGAAAGGACAGTCTACACCGGCAACGCGAGCAATGTCAGCACGAACGCATCTGCCGCCAGCGAACGTCTGGCGGCGCAGAGCTGCTGCAGGAGCGCACGATCAGAAGAACCCCAACTCCTCGCGCGCTTCTTCGCTCATCATCGACGGATTCCAGAACGGCGTCCATACCAGATTGATCTGCACATCTTCAAGATGGCTATACACCTGGTTGAGGCTTTCGATCTCGCGCTTCGCCTGGGTGAGGATCTGCGGGCCGGCAGGGCATGCAGGAGTCGTCAGGGTCATATCGACCACAACCCGTCGTCCGCCTTCCTGAATGTCGATGTTGTACACCAGCCCAAGGTTGACGATATCCATCCCGATTTCGGGGTCGTAAACATTTTTGAGCGCACTACGCACCAGTTCTTCCGTAATCATTCCATCACTCCTCGATGTCATCACTCATCATGTAGCAGCTGCCGTCGGCTCAACCGTCTCCGGCGCGCCAAAACGCACTTCGAGCACTCCTTCGCGGAATACGGCGCGTTTCGCCGGGCGTTCTGCCAGGGTCAGCGGCAGGATCATGTCGCGTTTGAAATTCCCGATCGCAACGAACAATTCATCGCCGCGTTTGGTGATCGACACTTTGCCTATCTCGACGTGCGGCAGCGGCAGGCGCATGACGTATTCATCGCCGTCGCGCACGATTTCTTGCGTTGTGCCGCGGAAGAACACCTTCGTGGGGTCTTCGTCCTTGAACAGGTCACGCCCGACCTGTGAAAGATCCTTGATGCCCCGAATGTCGTGCGGATAGTGCGGCGCTTCCCAGATCGGCAACGGCGCGAACAGGTCGTGCACCATCTTGCGGTAGGACGACTGCATTTCATACAGCCGTTCCATAAAGTCGCCTGCGACCGCATTGCGCGGCAGCACCCGGTTGAGCACCACGCCATCGACGGGATAGCCGAACAGCGCCAGGTACGTCGCCGCGCGCTGCGCTTCTTTAATAACCATACGTTCCGGGTTGACCACCAGACGGTAGGAACTGACGTCGGGGTCGGTCAGCGTCTGCCGCAGCGCTTCAACGCCTTTGGTCAGGCGGTCGAGCGTCTCGAAGGCGTTGGTTGCCGGGATCAGGGCGCGCACCAGCGGCCTGGCCACGCTCTTGGTGCCGGGGTCCCAATCCATCACCCGCGCCGCGTACCACTGAAAGGTCTCCGGCATCGTCAACAGCCGGATGGTTTCGCCGGTTGGCGCGGCATCGACGATCACGGCGTCGAAGTTGCCTTCGCGCGCCTGCCGCCGGATGTGGAGCAGGCTGACGACTTCCTCCATGCCGGGGATGATCGCCAGTTCTTCCGACGCGACATCACTGACGCCACGACGTTTGAGCAACCCTGACAGGTAGTTGCGCAACTCGCCCCAGTGCTGCCGCACCTCTTCGAGTACGTTGATTTCCTGCCCCCAGAGCCGATCAGTCAATTGAGTCGGCTGTGGTCCCAGTGGATGATCGAGCGCATCAGCCAGGCTGTGCGCCACATCGGTGCTGACTACCAGAGTGCGGTAGCCGAGTTCGGCGGCGCGCACCGCAGTCGCCGCCGAGGTGGTCGTTTTACCAACACCACCCTTGCCAAGGTACAGTATCAGGCGCATGGCACCTCGTATGCGCAATGGAACTGGAGCGGCGGCGCGCGCCCGCGCGTCCAGGGTCTTGCGTTTGCCGCACGTAGCGGCGAACGCCTCGTCCTCTCCTCACTACTACGCTATCTGAATTGTAAAGGTTGCGCGCTATGGATGTCAAATCGCTCGCGCAGCGCGCACCGCTTTGTATGCATCGACGATGCCCGCTCCGTAGCGGATCGCCAGCGACGCTGCGTGGTCGCTGCCAGTGCACGGCGCCGGCACCGCCCCTTCCGGCGTTACCGGTTGCGCGGTTGTGCGCAGTATCTCCTCAGTGCGCACCACATCGCCGATCAGTGCCGGTTGCGCCGACCACATCAGCGCAACCACACCGGTGACGTGCGGCGCTGCGATCGAGGTGCCGGAACCGGTCGTGTAGCCGCTGCCTGGTGCAGCAGCGAAAACGTCAGCGCCCGGCGCTGCAATATCCGGCTTGATCCGCCCGCTTCCGTCCGCCACCACAGGACCGATGCTGCTGAAGGGGGCGATGACGCCGTCCCTGTCAACCGCTCCGACGGTAAAGACGGCGTCGTAGAGGGCGAGCGGCGCATTCAGACTGCTGCACGCCGGTCCGTCGTTGCCCGCAGCAGCAACGGTCATCATCCCGGCGGCGCGCAGCGCCTCGGCTGCCGGAAGCAACGTGTTCGGATCACACCCTTCCAGGTCTTGCGGGCAGCCCCAGGAGTTGTTCGTGATGTCGGCGCCGCGCGCCGGGTCGCCGTCGCGCAACGGGTCACCGTCCGGCGGGAAGGGCGCCAGCATGAACTGCATGCAGTCCAGATAGCGCGCCGCATTCCCCACATTGCGCCCCAGGTTGACACACGCAATCCAGGTTGCGTCAGGCGCGACTCCCACCCGATTGCCGACGGCGGCGCTCAGGGTAAAGGTGCCGTGCCCGTTGTAGTCGAGCGGTTCTGCAGCATTGCCCCACGGGTCGTACCAGTTGTACTTGTGCGTCACCGAGCCATCCGGCTGCAATCCCCGGTAACTGTCACGCAGTTCGGGGTGATCCCATTGAACGCCGCTATCCATCAAGCCCACAACGACGCCCCTGCCGCGCACGCCGACCTCTTCCCAGACACGCCCGGCGCTGATCATCGTCAGGTTCCAGAGCGGTTCATCGGGCGCAGGCAACGAACCCTCCTCCACCGCCAGCGGTTCGGGAAGGGGGCGCAGCACCGGATTGGGGACCACCCGATCAACCTCCGGTCGGGTAGTCAGCCACAGGCGCAAAAACAGACCACCTTCGACTTCCATGGCGTTCATCAGGTAGTAGGGGCGATACCATACGCCAAAGCGGGTGAGATCGCCGCGCAAATCCGCCTGGGTGACATCAGCATGGCGCACGAGGGTCTCGTAGACAGTGCGGCGCCGCGCCTGGTAATCCTTGATCGATGCTGCCGCAGAAAGGTCTGCCTGGTCTTTCAGAATGACGAACAGACGATCACCGTACAGTCCTGGCTGTCCGATGCTCACGTAGACGGCGATGCCGGTCAGCCAGAGGGTTGCGGCGCCTGCGATGCCGACACGCGGCGCGCGGACGACCGGCTGCCGCAGCGCGGGCGCCACCCCCGCCAGTGCGAGCGCCAGCAGCATACCGACCCCGGTTGCGCTGAGCGCCCAGGCAATTCCCTCACGACCCTGCGCCAGCAACTCGATATGGAGCGTATCCGGATCGGCGAACAGGAGCGGCGGTGCAACCGCAAGCGTCACAAACAGCAGCAATGCTCGTGAGTCCGGCATTCGCCCGCGCCCGACCCCGGCAACCGCACCTGCCAGCCATCCCAGCGTTGGAAGCAGCGGCAGCAAGAGCAGCGTCTGCCCGCCAACACCGATGTTCCACCCCAACACGAGCAACATCACCCCGATGACAGTTCCGCCGGCGAACAACCCCGGACCGTCCGGGTCGTCGGGAAGCGGTCGCAGGTAAACCCGCACAACCAGCAGCGCAGCTGCCGTTCCAAACAGCGCCGCCGCGCTCAGACCGAGCAGCAGATCGAGGAGTGATCCCAGCGCGCCCCATGCCAGCCAGGGCAATGCCAGCAGCGCCGCCGCACCGGTTGCGAGCGCCCATCCGGTGGTTACCCTGGTCGCCGGCGTGTACCGTCGGACATACACCCAGAGTACGCCAAGATACGCAGCCATGAGCACGACACGCGCGCCTGCTGCAATCTGCGCTTCGGACGACGGCAGCAGCGCAGCGGGGATCATCACCCACGTCAGCGGCAACGCCAGCAACCAGGCGTGCAACGCGGCGCGCATGCGCGGCGCGCGCGTGATTGCCAGCGCCGCAAGAAACAGCAGCGCGAAGACCGCCGAGGCGGCAGGCATGGCGATGATACCGGCGCCTGCAGCATTGAACAGCGGTACAGCAGCTATGACCAGGGTCACAACACCGCACAGCGACACAACCAGCACTGCCAGTGCCGCCAGCGTGCACCCGGCGCCCGTCTGATTCGATGATGGCGTGGAGAAACGATCAGGAGCGTAAGACACAGGCGTTACCTTGATTGCGAGTAGTCTGTCAACCCTCCATTGATGGATAAAGTCGGCGGAGTTTGACTCATGCATCGTCAAGCGAAAACCGCCAGTCGATGGCGACCCCGCGCGCGTTGCAGCGGACCTCCCAGGCCTGAAGTTCGTGCGTGAGCGTGTCACGGTCGGGAATGCGCTGACCGTCCAGACACTGGCGCCGCAACACACGGGCTTCCATTTCGGCCATGTTGAGCCAACTGCCGTGTTTGGGGTGGATCATAGCATCCGTCCAGACTGGCCCATCGGGGACTGCATCCGCTTTCAGGAAGATCCGCGCATGGGTGATGGCATGGGCGGTTGCCGAACCGGTAGATGCCAGGGTTTGCAGACGGGCGCGCTCCGCCAGCATCACCTGCGCCTGAAACGCTTTCTCTGGCATCTGCGGTCTCCTCCCGCGCGTACAACGATTGACAACTGTTGGTAGGATACCAGAACGCCGGCTTTTCCTCAACCGAAGCCTGACAGACTACTGGCAGCGAGGCTGGTAGATATCTATCGGCGCCTGATCGCCGTAGAGGGTCAAGGCGACGCGATTGTGTTCCGCGCGGCTACGTCGTCTCCTCACCGGGCAGGGCGCGATAGCTCGCCTGTTGAAAGTGTCTGTCTGGGGTGAGGGCGGCCGTGAGAGCGCGATCCTGCATCACCCGCAATCCGTCAGCCCCCATGCTTTGTCGGAACGTGTCCGATAGAGTTGGAGCGCACGGCCGTAGAGATCGTCCGTCAAGGAGACAATCTCCACGTTGGGGTCGGTTTCCAGAGCGGTCAGGAGTTGAAAACTTGCGGCGCGGTAGCGAATTTCGCAAGGGCATTCCCAATTTCCAGGAGCACTGCGCGGGTGGTGATGAGGCGTGTTCGGGTAGATTCTACCTGGTCGGCAAGGAACGTCGCCCGTCCGTGCAGGAGATCGTTCGGATTAGCTAAGGCGAGGGCAAAGGCGGTATCCAGGAAGACCTCCGGCGGCATCATCGTGTGTCTCGCCGTACAAATACAGGTCTACGTTTGTCGCAAAATCGGCTGGAGCATCAAGGTTGAGTGAGCGGGCGGTGCGAAGAATAGAAGTTATCGGCGGAGGTGCAGGCTCCACCGAATTGATCGTGATACGGACACGGGTATTGGGAGCGAAAGGTAACGGCTGATCCAGCCGCAGTACCGTACCGTCAAACACCGCTTCGATGGTCGTTGCCATGTGCTTCCTCCATCTCGCTAGGCTGACGATAGTATACTAGAAGTTCGCGGGTCACGGCCAATGTGAGACAACACGCAGATAGCGACAGGGAATGATACGCTGCCCAACCTGCGCATCAGCCGCAGCGCCTTCGGCGCTGCGGCTGATGCGCAGGTTGGGCAAAATCACCGTTCTATTACTTCCTCGCAAACTCCTGAAGCCTTGTAGCAAATAGAATGAGCTCTCCTCGCCTCGGTTCAACCAGTATCTTCTGTAACAATGGATCAGCAAGTTGCAATGCTGTTCCCACTGTGCCTGTGATCTCACCCACAACTTGCAATGGCTGTGGGAGCAATGGGAGTGATAAGATCGACATCAAAGCAGTGGCAAATCCCGATAGCTGGATTGCTTTTGCAATCCTGTGTGCACTTCTTTCACGTGCCACCTCTTGTCTCACTTTATCCCTTACGTAACTCCCCATAATTCGTTTTGCTTCTTTAGCTAGGCGACGTGCATCATCGACTAATGTGGTTGGTTCTGGCAACGATTGGCGTACCTTTTCAACGATTGTCCTATAGCATCTTCTGAATTCTCCGACCGCACTGTCTTGTCGAAGCCTCATTATGTCTCTATCTGTTAACCTGCTGAGTATATCCACCGGTACATCCAAGGAAGCCAAGAGCTCTCTGAATAATTCGACATCGGAGTCCAGTCGCTCATAGGGAATAAAAGCTCTTTCTACTTTATCACGGGTAAAGCGTACATCTTGTAAAGCACCTACCACTGGATCACTTTCAACAGCCGAAGCCCCAGCTAAGTAATAGTTGAGGTCGACGAAACGAAATAGTTGTAACCGCACCGCTTCTGAGAACCCTTGTGTTGCCCTATGAATTTCTTCACGCGATATTCTTTCAAGAGCTTGTATCTGTCTCAATAAAACTTGGTACTGTTCTTCTAATAAACCTAGTTCTCTGCAGAACAAAGAGACTGACGCTGAGAGATCTCTTAAAAGGCTCTCCCTGAAGTTTTCCTGCGTAGCTTGAAGTCTCCAAGACACCACCATATCAGCTATAGAGTGCAGGAAATGCGCGATTTCCCAACCTTGTTTGCCATAACACTTTCTCTCTGGTTGCTCTAGCTGCTGTTGTTCTATGAAATCATAAAAATCACGGCATATATCTCTTAGAGCCGGGACGATGACACCGCTCTCTAACAAGAGTCTGTTCCTTAAGACCACTTGATAAGTTGAGGGAGACTCAAAGATGTGCGACGTCGCAATCACCACATAATCATTAAGAGTGCACAAAAGTTTGAGCTTCTCCTCAAGAGTTCGGCGGCTCAAACGAAGCCTTCGCTGGGCGGCATGGTCGGCATCAGTATAAGACATTATCGGAAAGTTATCGCATTAATTAGAATGAAAGGTGTTGTTTGACAAGATTATACATATATGCTATGATAGCAGGAGGAAGAAC
>FWWL01001818.1_pt1 | contig 48150 bp, 40 predicted proteins | sample 2228331 | NCBI WGS metagenome assembly FWWL01 (sample SAMEA103939775, study PRJEB20133) | metagenome | reverse complement strand
GTGAAAGTATGTTTAACGCTTCATCCTTGGGCAAGTTTGACAATTTCTTTTGAAATTTTTATTTTTTAAAGCAGTGCCACAAAACTAATAAGGCAAACGATGCGACTTAAAGATAAAGTTGCAATTATAACTGGCGCCTCACGCGGGCTTGGGAAAGCGATAGCTGAGGCATTCGCTCGCGAGGGCGCTTTTATATCAGTTTGCTCAAGAACAGATAATATTTTTACCGTCGTTGATCAAATAAAATCATCCTGCACAAAATGTCATGTTGGAAAAGTTGATGTAAGCGATTATGATGCTGTAAGGGAATTTGTTGAAGAAGTTTATAAAAGATTTGGAAGAATAGATGTTCTGGTTAATAACGCAGCAATTCTCGGGGTGAGGGAAAAAATTGTTGATTATCCGGTTGATGAATGGGAAAATGTTATAAATGTGAATCTTAACGGGGTTTTCTATTTCACTCGCGAGGTTTTACGATATATGATACCTCAGGGAAGCGGAAGCATAATAATGGTTAGTTCAAGTGTTGGTAGACATGGCAGAGCAAGATGGGGAGCATATGCTGTTTCAAAATTTGGCGTTGAGGGACTTGTGCAGATTCTTGCGGACGAGTTAAAAGATACGGGAATCAGAGTAAATTCTGTTAATCCAGGTCCACTTGCAACGAAGATGAGAAAACAAGCATATCCGAACGAAGACCGTTCAAAGCTTAAAAAACCAGAAGAAATAGTTGAAATTTTTATCTACCTCGCTTCAGATGAGTCGGAAGGAATCACGGGGATGCAGTTCGACGCACAGGATTTAAAACAACAAATCGAGGTGAAGAAATGAGACTTGAGAAATTATTTATTCTTTTTCTCTCTGCGGTTTTTCTTTATTCATGTTTTTATTTTGGGACAACATCTCCTCAAATTGATGAGCGTGATCTTTATAATCATTTAAAATATATCGCCTCTGATAAACTTGAGGGAAGAAGAGCTGGGACAAAGGGCGCTGAACTTGCTGGGGATTATATAGCAAAACAATTTAAAAAGTTTGGTTTAAAACCGGCTGGGGATAACGGGACATATTTTCAGTATTTTGATTTTGTCAGCGATGCTAAAATGGGGGATTCAAATTTTGTGAGTTTTAAAACAAGTGTTGGAGAAATTAGGTTAAACTTTAAACGCGATTTCGTCCCTCTTTCGTTTAGCGAATCTGGAAAAGTTAAGAGTAATTTGGTTTTCGTTGGATATGGCATAACTGCGCCGGAGCAAAATTATGATGATTATGATGGAATTGATGTAAGGGGTAAAATTGTGTTAGTTTTGAAAGGGACGCCGGATGGTTATAAGGCACATTCACCGTTTGAAAAATACCTTCCGTTAAGATATAAAGTAAGCAATGCTCAATCTAAAGGAGCGGTCGGGGTAATTTTTGTTGATCCATTTTCTGAGAAGTTTGAAAAGTTTGCATTTGATTATTCAGCCGGAAAAGCAGGGATAGTGGCGGTTGAAGTTAAAAACAGTGTGATCGATAGTTTGTTTAAGGTTTATGGTTATGATTTTAAACTTTATGATTTGGTCAAAAAAATTTACGATTCGATGAAACCAAGTTCATTTGAGATAAATAATTTAAGCGTTGAAATTCAATCTGATGTTAAATATTTAAAATCGAAGGTTGCGAATGTAATAGGTTATATCGAGGGTTCGAATCCTGATTTAAGGCATGAATATATAATCATTGGAGCGCATTATGATCATCTCGGTTGGGGCGGACAAGGTTCGCTTGTTCCTGATACAGTTGCAATTCACAATGGGGCTGATGATAACGGTTCTGGCACAGTTGGTTTGCTTGAACTTGTGGAGTATTTTTCGCACAATAGAAAAAAGCTCAATAGAAGTTTAGTTTTTATAGCCTTCACAGCGGAGGAGCAAGGGACAATTGGCTCTGGTTATTATGTAAAAAATCCTGTTTTCCCGCTTGAGAATACGATCGCGATGATAAATATGGATATGATCGGGAGGATGAAGGATGACAAGTTAACGATCTATGGAGTTGGAACTTCGCCAGTGTGGAATGGTTTAGTGGATGAGTTAAATTCAAAGTTTAAATTCAACTTGAACCTCATAAAAGATGGTTATGGTCCCAGCGACCATGCTCAATTTTATTCGAAGGGAATTCCTGTTCTTCATTTCTTCACTGGGATTCACTCTGATTATCATAAGCCAAGCGATGATTATGACAAGATAAATTACCAAGGGCAAAGAAGGGTTCTTGAGTTTATAAGTCAATTGATCTTAGAACTTGACAAAGTTAAGGAAAAACCCCAATTCGTAAAAGTTGAAACACCGCAAAGAAGCGCAAGGGGATTTAGAGTTACTCTTGGCATTGTCCCGGATTATTCAGAAGATGTGCGAGGGATGAAGGTTGGAGATGTTCGCCCGGGAAGCCCAGCAGAAAAAGCAGGTATCAAACCCGGTGATGTAATTGTCAAAATGGGCGAAAGAGAAATTAACAACATTTACGATTACACCTATGCACTTGGTGATTATAATCCGGGCGATGAGGTTGAAGTCGTTGTTTTGAGAAATGGAGAAAGGTTGAGTTTTAAGGTGAAATTTTAAAAATCAAAACGATTATAGTTATTTTCAAAAACAAAAATTGGGAACAAGAATGAATCCTGAGGCAAAGAAGAAAGCTTTGAGGATGATAACATATGGTCTTTATGTTTTGACTTCAAAATCTGGTGATAGATATTCAGCAGGAACAGTTAACTGGTTAAGTCAAGCATCGTTTGAACCACCTCTTGTTATGGTTGGAGTAAAGAGAGATTCGGGATTACATAGTTTGATATTGGAAAGCGGAGTTTTTGCGGTTAATGTGCTTGGCTATGATCAAAAAGATATCGCATCCGCCTTTTTTAAACCGACAAATGTTGAAGGTGATAAGATAAATGGCTATAAATTTGAACTTGGTGAAACAGGTTCGCCATTGCTTGTAGATCTGCCTGCTTTCTTTGAATGCAGAGTTGTCGATAAGGTTGAGCGTGGGGATCATACTATTTTCGTTGGTCAGGTTGTAAACGCAGGTGTGAGGAATGAGACGAAACCGCTTGTTATGTGGGATACGGGTTGGTTTTATGGAGGTTAAAAGATAAAAACAAAAAATGGAGATCAAGCCATGAAGACAGCAGGCGAAATTGTTAGAAATAAAAATCTTTATTTTGCGAAAAGCGGTGATACGGTGTTGGATGTCGCAAAGCTTATGGCGGAGAAAAATATAGGTGCGGTTCCAGTACTGTCAGAAGACGGGAAATTGATTGGGATTTTTTCAGAGCGAGATCTTTTGAAAAGGGTAATTGTGAAAGGTTTGAATCCAAAAGAAGTCAAAGTCGACGATGTCATGACGCGTGAGATTATGCTTGCCCTTGATGATGAATCTTATGAAGAATGTCTTGCGAAGATGAAGAAGGCTGGCATCAGGCATCTTCCAGTTGTTGACAGAAATAATAATCTTCTCGGTATGCTTTCAATTCGTGATCTTATGGATATTTCGCTTGATGAGAAGACTGAAAAGATAGAAATGTTGCATGCTTATATTTACTACAGACCACCGCTTGAGGAAAAATAAGTAAAAACAAAAAAGGAGGTAAATTTGCCCCTGGTAAAGTTTGAGCGAGAGGGAAGAACAATTGAGGTTCCGAAGGGCGCAAATCTAAGGAAAGTAGCTCTAAAGGCAGGGATAAATGTTTATAAGGGCATAAATCAGGTTTTAAACTGCCAAGGGCATGGGCTTTGTGGAACTTGTAGAGTTGAAATAATTCAGGGAGATAAAAATGTTAACTCCAAGACAGCACTTGAAGAGTGGGTTTTAAAAGGAAAGTTTTTGATCGCGCATAAAGTAAAACCAAACCTTCGCTTATCTTGTCAAGTTAAAGTTGAAGATGACATCGTTGTCTTGACGATGCCAGATTATGAAATTGATAAAGAGGGGACGATGGAAAGGATTAAAATTTTCGCTGTCTTAGCTATATTTGGCTTAATTTTCCTCATCGGGGTTATATTCATAGTTTTAGATTACCTTGGAAAGTTTTAAAAAATAGGAGAGCAAAAATTGAAAATTTTAATAACAGGTGGAAGCGGATTTCTTGGCTGGAATTTTTGTAAAACGTTAAGATTTAAGCATGAAATCAGCGCTTTTTATTTTCAGCATGAGTTGTTCCTTGAAAAATGCAAATTTTATAAGGTCGATATAAGAGACCGCGAGACGGTTTTTGAGATGGTCAAGAAAATCCAACCTGAGGTTGTAGTTCATGCGGGAGCTATAACAAGTGTTCAACTTTGTGAGCAGGATCGGGAACTTGCTTATTCTGTCAATGTCGAGGGAACGAAGAATTTATTGGAAGCAAGCGCTGATGTCGGCGCAAAATTTATTTATATTTCAACTGACCTTGTTTATAGCGGCGACGGAAGTTATTTTACTGAAGATATACCACCGGAGCCAAAAAGTTATTACGCTCAAACAAAGCTTGAGGGGGAGGAGGTAGTCAAAAGTTACGATAATTATATAATCTTTCGGCTTGCGCTTATGTATGGCTGGGGAAATGTTTTCACAAATTCTTTTTCAGATTGGCTTCATACAGAGCTAAGGGCGGGGAGAAAAGTTAAAGTATTTGTCGATCAATTCAGAAGCCCAATTTATGTCATCGACGCTGTTATGGCAATAGATGAATTGATTTCTAAAGATGTCAAAAATGATATTTTTAATCTCGGTGGCTCGGAGAGGATTTCAAGATATGATTTTGCATTGAAATTCGTTGATGTCTTTGGATATCCGCGAGATTTGGTTGTCCCTGTGCCTATGGATTCAGTTAAAACTTATCTTGCAAAGGCGAAGGATTGTTCGCTTAACATAAACAAAATACAATCGATTTTGAGTTTTAAACTTAAAAATGTCGAAGAAGGTTTAAACTTGGCAAAACGAAGTTAAAAAAATTATTAAAACGCCTATGTTTGGCTCTTTAATTAAAAAGGGAGAGAAAACTCTTAAAGGCAAAGTTGCGATAATCACGGGTGCATCGAGTGGAATCGGGAAGGAGACAGCGAAAATTTTTGCAAGGGTTGGGTGCAAAGTTGTCCTCGCTTCGAGAAATTTAGAGAATTTGAACAAAGTTGCGAATGAAATAAAAGTTTCTAATCCAGATGTTCTCGTCGTTCAATCGGATGTTTCAGACTTTAAATCTTTGGATGATCTTGTTGAGAAAACTTTGAAAAGTTTCGGTAAAATTGACATTTTGATTAACAACGCTGGCTTTGGTATATATGGATGGTTCCATCAAACTCCGTTTGAGGAAATTGAGAGAATAATGAGGGTAAATTTTCTTGGCTCTGCTTATTTGACTTACAAGGTTTTGCCTTATATGATAAAACAAGGAAGTGGTATAGTAGTAAATATCTCGTCCGTTGTTGGTAAAAGAGGTGTTTCAGGTATGAGCATTTATTCTGCAAGCAAATTCGCTCTTACTGGACTAACTGAGGCGTTGAGGGTTGAGTATAAAAAATTGGGAATTCACTTCGTCGGGGTTCATCCGGGAACGACGGACACAAAATTTTTTGAAAACGCTAAATATTACGGGACAGATAGAATGCAGGGTAGGTTTATGATTATGTCCGCTGAAAAAGTTGCAAGGGAGATATTGAAGGCGGTTATTAAAAAGAAGAGGGATATAGTTTTGACCCCGGTTGGCAAGTTAACGGTTTCAATCAACAAAATTTTCCCATCGTTCGTCGATTATATGATGAGCAAAGTTATAAAAATAACTTAAATTTGAATATGAACTACAAATTGCTTAAACTAATAATGAAGTTAAAAAACCTACAAAACAAACTTAAAGGTGATGCCATGGCAGTTGCAGAAACCTACATCAAAGGGGGAAGTTTCCTAATTCAAGAAAATTCACCTGAGAACATTTTTACACCGGAAGATTTCACGGAACAACACCTGATGATTGCTCAAACCACAAATGATTTTGTCGAAAAAGAAGTTTTGCCAAAAATTGAAGAGATCGAAGAGCAGAACTGGGAAGTTACGCTTTCACTTATGCGCAAAGCAGGTGAGATAGGGCTTCTTGCGGTTGATATTCCAGAGGAATACGGTGGATTGGGGCTTGATAAGACAAGTTCAATGCTTGTTGCGGAAGGGCTTGGAAAGGCAAGTTCGTTTGCGGTCACACATGGAGCTCATACTGGAATTGGAACGCTTCCGATAGTTTATTTTGGAACCGAGGAACAGAAGAAAAAATATCTTCCTAAGTTTGCAACTGGAGAATTGATATCTTCATACGCTCTTACAGAGCCAAATGCTGGTTCAGATGCTCTTTCGATAAGAACGACGGCGACCTTAAGTCCTGATGGAAAGTATTACATTTTGAATGGGAGCAAAATTTTCATAACAAACGCTGGAATTGCTGATGTTTATATAACATTTGCCAAAATTGACGGGGAACATTTTACAGGGTTCATACTTGAGAAAGGATACGACGGGATTTCTCTTGGTCGAGAGGAGAAGAAGATGGGGATAAAAGGTTCTTCAACTCGCGCTTTGAATTTTGATAATGTTAAGGTCCCGGTTGAGAATGTCCTCGGCGAGATAGGAAAGGGGCATAAAATTGCTTTTAATATCTTAAACATCGGAAGATTCAAACTTGGCGCTGGAGTTATAGGTGGAGCGAAGGCGGTTATTACCGAATCTGTAAAATATGCCAAACAAAGAAAACAATTTGGGAAATCGATTGCGGAATTTGGTTTGATTAAACATAAAATTGGCGAGATGGCTATAAGAACATTTGTCGGCGAAAGTATGGTTTATAGAACCGCAGGATTGATCGATACTATACTTTCTGGGATCAGCAAAACAGAGCAAGGCGCGGAAGAGAAGATGTTAAAGGGGATTGAGGAATATGCAGTCGAATGTTCAATTATAAAAGTTTATGCATCTGAAATACTCGATTATGTCGTTGATGAGGGGGTTCAGATCTTTGGTGGTTACGGTTATATAGAAGAATATCCTGTTGCGAGAGCATATAGGGACTCAAGGATTAATAGAATTTTTGAAGGGACAAACGAGATAAACAGGCTTGTCATAACTGGAATGTTATTAAGGCGTGCGATGAAGGGCGAATTGCCTCTGATCCCGGCGGCGCAGAAGTTAACAGATGAGATAATGGGCGTTGGGGTTTCTGAAGAAGAGGCAACAGGTGTGTTTGCAGAGGAAAAGAAACTTTTGAAGTCGGCTAAAAAGACCGCGCTTTTTGTCGCTGGACTTGCAGTGCAGAAATATATGACAAAACTTGAGGATGAAGAAGAAATCATAGGTCGCATAAGCGACATAATTATGGAAATTTATGCTATGGAGAGCGCAATTCTAAGAGTTGAAAAAATGTTGATGCGCGGAGGTAAAAATAGAACCGACATTTATGTTGATATTGTGAAGGCGTTTGTAAATGATTCGATAATACGAGTTGAAACATACGCTAAGGAAATTCTCGCTGCGATTGCTGATGGAGATATGTTGAGGACTTATTTGGTTGCTTTAAGAAGATTAATAAAGCCTGTGCCAGTTAACACGATCGCATTAAGAAGAAGGATAGCGGATTATTTGATTGAAGCTGAGCGTTACGCTTTATAAAAATGTTTTATCTCTCCAAGCTAAAAATTTAGGGAGGTGAGAGCTTCGTTATGATTGATGAGTTGAAAAAATTAATTATGCCGGCATTGTTGTTTTTCGGCGGAATTGTTTTGGGGATAATCTTTGAAAGGGTTATTCTTAAATGGCTTAAAAAAATAGCTCAAAGAACGAAATGGGAAGGAGATGATATTATAATCGCTTCGTTGCGTCGTTGGGTTACTTTCTGGTTTGCGCTTGCTGGTTTATATTTTGCTTTAATTTCGCTTCAACCTAGTCCAACCTTTATGGAGCATTTGAAAAAGGTAGTGATGATTTTGTATATATTTTCCGCAACCGTTGTTCTTGCAAATATTGGAGCTGGCTTTGTAAGCGCGTATGGGCGAAAGGTGCAAGATGTTTTGCCTTCAACGAGCTTGTTTACAAATCTGACAAAGATAACGATTTTTCTTATAGGTGTTTTGATTATAATTAATTCGCTTGGGATTTCGATTACGCCGATTCTCACCGCACTTGGAGTTGGAGGTCTTGCGGTTGCCTTGGCTTTGCAAGATACGCTTTCAAATTTCTTCGCTGGTTTGCATGTGATATTGACAAGGCAGGTAAAGCCCGGAGATTATGTGAAACTTGAAACTGGTGAAGAAGGCTTCGTCGTCGATATAACCTGGCGAAATACAACGATACGAGAATTGCCAAACAACTATGTAATAATTCCAAATTCAAAACTTGCTAATTCGATTGTAAAAAACTATTTCATGCCCGATAGGGAAATCTCCGTCAATGTCCAAGTTGGCGTAAGTTACGATAGCGACCTTGAAAAGGTCGAAAGAGTCACGATAGAGGTCGCAAAAGAGGTTATGCGTGAAGTTCCGGGCGGAGTTCCTGAATTCGAGCCTTTTATCAGATATCATACATTTGGTGATTTCAGCATAAATTTTTCTGTTATTATGCGAGCAAAGGAGTTTGTGGATCAATATTTGATAAGACATGAATTTATAAAAAGATTGCATAAGCGCTATAAAGAAGAAGGGATAACAATTCCATTCCCGATTAGAACGGTTTATATCAATAAAGGCAACGAGGTTTGAACTTCGCTTGCTCGTTAATATTTGCCCTTTTTGTTTATCAGTTCTCGTTTTATTAATTTTTTAATAGCGAAAATTGATTTGTTTTCCACGATGAGATATTTCATCTCTTTTCTGCTTGGTTATTTCATGGGTTCTTTCCCGACCGCTTACATTTTCGTCAAACTGTTCAAAGGGATCGATATTCGAAAATTTGGAAGTGGAAATGTCGGCGCTTTAAATGCATATGAGGTTTCTGGTTCGGTTTTAATTGGGATTATCGTTTTAATAATAGATATTTTGAAAGGATTTTTTGCGGTGAAAATTTCAGGAAATTTGTTCAATTGGGATGAGATAGCGGTTATAATTTCAGGGGTTTCTGCAGTTTTAGGGCATAATTTTTCTGTATGGATAAGTTTTTATGGTGGGCGTGGGCTTGCAACTTCGCTTGGCGTTTTTTTGGTTGTTAATCCAGCGTTAATTTTGGTTTGGTGCCTCTTGTGGTCAATAGCGTATTTTAGAATTCATAATGTTCATGTTGGAAATATCTGGGCTACCGTTTTCACGCCGGTTCTCGTTCTGCCAACAATGAGATTTTTCAATTCCTTTGGCTTTGTCAAAATGAATGAGAAAACTTTTTTCGCTTTTTTACTTTCGATCTCTTTACTTGTCTTCATAAAGCATTTAAAGCCTCTTTTTCAACTTGTCAAAGAAGGCAAAATTTTAAAAAACAAATTCGAAAGAAGCGATGTCAAGGGGTTCGAATAGAAAAATTTTATGGTTCGGTTTTATTGTTACACTTGCATTTGGTGTATTTGCGGGTTATTTTTTGAATTCATTTACAACGCAAGCAAAGCACGGGGATATGTTAAATGAGAATTTTTATAATGAACCGAACAATTCGAAAAATGCGCATTACGATGTCGTTCAAGATGTCTACGACTCAAGACATAATGCTATAACAAAAGCAGTTGCAAAGGCAAGCCCTGGCGTAGTTGGAATAAATGTAACCGCAATCGAAGAATATACGGATCCATTCTTTAGATTTTTTGAGGATGATCCGTTTTTTAGATATTTCTTTGGGGACAGATTTAAATATCGAGTTCCGGTAAGAAGTTTAGGCTCGGGATTTATTATTTCACCGGATGGTTACATTGTTACAAATGATCATGTCATTGGAGATGCAAGAGAAATCGTCGTCACACTTTCGACAGGTGAAAAATATAAAGCGAAAGTCGTTGGAAAGGATCCCGTATCTGATATAGCGGTTTTGAAAATCGATGCTAAAAAAGAATTACCATATCTTAAACTTGGCAATTCAGATGATGTTATCATCGGCGAGTGGGCGATAGCAATGGGAAATCCTTTTGGATTATTTGAACTTGGAAATCAACCAACAGTTACAGTTGGTGTGATAAGCGCTGTCAAGATGAATCTACATTCGGTCGGTGGAAGAATTTATAGGGATATGATTCAAACTGATGCAGCAATTAACAGTGGAAATAGCGGTGGTCCTCTTTTGAATGCGCTTGGGGAAGTTATTGGGATAAATACGGTTATTTATACGCCAAATCAAGGCAATGTTGGAGTTGGATTTGCGATTCCAATAAACAGAGCGAAGGTGATAATTAATGAATTGGTCAAAAAGGGGAAAATCGATAGAGATTTTAAAATTGGGATGAGGGTTCAAACCGTGGATGAAAATATAGCGAGATATTTCAATCTTCCAAAGGCTGAAGGAGTTATAGTTACCGATGTTGCCTCTGGGAGTCCTGCGCAAAAAGCTGGATTTAAAGAGGGAGATTTGATCATCGAAGTTAACGGCGAGCCAGTGAAAGATGACCAAAGTTTGGTCGAGATAATTCAAATGTCGAAAGTTGGCGATGTTTTGAATTTTAAAGTTTTAAGAGATGATAAGGAGATCACGATTAAAATGAAACTTGAAAAATAATAGGTGAAAAGTTTATGATCCCAAGGTATACAAGAGCGCAGATGGAGAAGATATGGTCGGATGAGAATAAATTTAATATTTGGCTTCAGATTGAAATCCTTGCTGTTGAGGCGCATTCAAAACTTGGGCTTGTCCCAGAGCATGTGGTTGAGGAAATAAAGCAAAAGGCAAAATTTGATATCAAAAGAATCCTTGAGATTGAAGAGAAAGTTAAACATGATGTCGTAGCTTTTCTGACAAATGTTGCGGAAAATGTTGGTGAAGCCTCGAGGTATATTCACTATGGAATGACATCATCGGATATTCTTGATACATGTCTCGCTTTGCAGATGAAACAGGCTGGGGAGTTGATACTTGATGACCTTTATAGGCTTTTGGATGTTTTGCGGAAAAAGGCGATTGAGTATAAATATACAGTTATGATTGGGAGGACTCATGGCGTTCACGCTGAGCCGATCACGCTTGGTTTTAAGTTTGCCTTATGGTTTGAGGAGACGAAGAGAAATATAGAAAGGATGAAGAAGGCAATTGAGAACATATCTTATGGGAAAATCGCTGGCGCAGTTGGGACTTATGATAATGTAGATCCATTTGTCGAAAAATATGTTTGTGAAAAACTTGGCTTGAAAGTTGAACCAATTTCAACTCAGATAATTCAACGCGATAGGCATGCGGAATATCTCACAACACTTGCGATAATTGCATCATCACTTGAAAAGTTTGCGACAGAGATAAGACATCTTCAGAGAACGGAGGTCCTTGAAGTTGAAGAATTTTTCTCCGAAGGTCAGAAAGGTTCATCCGCAATGCCACATAAAAGAAATCCAGTAAGGTGCGAGAGAGTATCGGGTCTTGCGCGAGTTGTTAGGGCAAATGCGCTTGCTTCACTTGAAAATATCTCGCTGTGGCATGAAAGAGATATTTCTCATTCATCGGTTGAAAGGGTGATAATACCAGATAGCACAATACTTGTTGATTATATGCTTAACGAGATGATTGATATAATCGATAAACTTTTGGTTTATCCTGAAAGGATGTTGAAAAATTTGAATTTGACGAATGGATTAATTTTCTCTCAAAAAGTTTTGCTCTTCCTTGTTGAAAAAGGTCTCTCGAGGGAAAAGGCGTACGAACTTGTTCAACGAAATGCGATGAAAAGTTGGAGGACGGGTGAAAGTTTTGCAAGTCTTTTGAAAAACGATCCAGAGGTTTCGAAATATATAAGTGACAGCGAGTTTGAGAAAATTTTTGATTATAAAAGCGTATTCGAAAAAATTGACTTCATTTTTGATAGAGTTGGGATTGAAAAATAAAATTCAAGCAAAACAAAATAGGGTAATCTAACATGGCCGAGGTATTCAAAAATTACATCAATGGCAAGTGGGTTGACGCCAAATCGGGAAAAACATTTGAAAACAGAAATCCTGCCAATTGGGACGATTTGATCGGGATATTCCCGAAATCAGGACCTGAAGATGTTGAAGAAGCAGTTAAATCTGCGAGAAAGGCATATCAATCATGGAGGCTTGTTCCGCCGCCAAAGCGTGCGGATATAATCAAAAAAGCGGCGGACTTACTAGTTCAGAGAAAAGAAGAAATAGCTCGAGAGATGACGCGCGAGATGGGGAAAATTTTGCTTGAAACTCGTGGCGATGTTCAAGAAGGAATCGATACCGGTTATTACGCAGCGGGTGAGGGAAGAAGATTATTTAGTTATACAACAACTTCGGAGTTACCAAATAAATTCGCTATGGCTATTCGACTTCCTGTCGGGGTTGCTGGTGTTATAACTCCATGGAATTTCCCGATGGCTATCCCGACATGGAAGATCTTCCCAGCACTTGTTGCGGGGAATACAGTTGTTTTCAAACCTGCATCTGATACGCCGAAAACAGCTACGACACTTGTTCAAATTCTTGAAGAAGCGGGCGTTCCAGAAGGTGTTGTCAATCTTGTTCATGGTGGTGGAAACGATGTCGGAATGGCGATCGTAAGACATCCAGATGTCGATTTGATAAGTTTTACTGGTTCAACGGCGGTTGGGAAAGTTATTTCAAGAGAAGCGTCGGATACATTAAAGCGTGTCTCACTTGAAATGGGTGGGAAAAATGCTCAAATTGTTCTTGAAGATGCAAATCTTGAACTTGCTCTTGATGGGGTTTTATGGGGAGCCTTCGGAACAGCAGGACAGAGATGCACCGCTACAAGTAGATTAATCCTACATGAAGCAATTTATGATCAATTTATTGAAATGCTTGTTGAAAGAGTCAAGAAGTTGAAAGTTGGAAATGGGCTTGATGAATCGACAGAGATGGGTCCAATTATAAATGAAGCTCAATTGAATAAAATTCATCAATATGTTGAAATTGGAAAACAGGAAGGAGCGAGGCTTTTAATTGGCGGACATAGGTTGACGGGCGGAGAATATGATAAGGGTTGGTTTTATGCGCCGACAATTTTTGTCGATGCACACCCAAAGATGAGAATAGCACAAGAAGAAATTTTTGGTCCTGTTTTGTGCGTGATAAAAGTTAAATCTTTTGAAGAGGCTATCGAAGTTTTAAATGATTCGGCTTATGGTCTATCTTCATCGATTTATACAAGAGATGTGAACAAAGCTTTTAAAGCGATTCGCGACATTCAAGCTGGTATCACATATGTTAACGCTCCAACAATTGGAGCGGAAACGCATCTTCCTTTCGGTGGCGTTAAACAAACAGGAAATGGTCATCGCGAAGGAGGATGGACGGTTTTTGACTTCTTTACAGAGATAAAAACCGTTTACATCGACTACAGCGATAAATTACAAAGAGCACAGATAGATACATATAAAGAATAAAAATTTTTGTCTTTCTCATTTCCAGACGGTTTTGTAGTCCGCTTTTTGACGGTGCGGATGTTAAGGTGAATGATTTTTGACCGTATGATAAATTTAGAGTAAGCTTATTATTTGCCTTTTAGGTAAACTATCGTTTATTGGACAATTTGATAAATTTTCTTCTACAGCGACGAATCGCCATTCGCTCGTGGATAGAAGACCAAAGGGATGACAGGTTGAATAGGCTTTCTTAAAAAATTGAAATTTTGAATTTATCCTTTGCCTTGTTTATATTTTTGTGTTCCCGATAAAAAGTCAAACAAAAGGTTGACTTGAATAGATGCCGGAGTTTGTTCATCTTCATAATCATTCCCATTATAGTATTCTTGATGCGATAAGCACCATAGATGGAATAGTCGAGTCAGCGGTTCAGAATAAGATGTCCGCTGTTGCTTTGACGGATCACGGGGTTTTGTTTGGCGCGCTTGAATTTTATATCAAAGCAAAAGAAGCGGGCATAAAGCCGATCATTGGAAGTGAGGTTTATATCATAACGGATGGTTCAAGATTTGACAAGACGAAAGGAAGTAGGGATGAGGAATCTGATTTAGCTGTAAGACAAAGAAAAACACATTATAAGCACCTTGTTTTGCTTGCGAAAAATGAGATTGGATGGAGAAATTTAATCAAACTTATAACAATTGGGCATGTTGAGGGATTTTATTATAAACCGAGAATTGATTTAGAGGTTCTTGAAAAACATCGAGAGGGTTTAATTGCTCTTTCATCTTGCATCGGTGGAGTTGTCTCTGCTCATTTGGTTGATGGTGATTACGAAGGAGCGAAGAAGATGGCGATTAAATTTAAAGAACTTTTTGGAGACGATTTTTATCTCGAGATTCAAAATCATTTTATAGACAAGGAAATTCCAGTTCTTCAAGGGATGCCCAGACTTTCAAAAGAACTTGGAATAAAACTTGTTGCGACGAACGATTGTCACTATATAAAACAAGAACATGCGGTTCCTCATAACATTTTTATATCAATTCAGGATAAAAACTCGGTCCGAGATATTTATCAATTGAAATACGGGACAGATCAAGTTTACTTTAAAAATGCCGATGAAATGTATGAAGCATTTAAAGATTTTCCAGAGGCGCTTGAGACGACGCTTGAAATAGCTGAAAAGTGCAATCTTGAAATTGAACTTGGCAAAAATTACCTTCCGCATTTCCCGATTCCAGAATCCGCTGGCGTTAAAACTCCTGACGAATACTTAGAGAAACTCGCTTGGGAGGGATTGCAAAGGCGATATAAAACCATAACCAAAGAAGTTGAAGATAGACTAAGATATGAGCTCGATGTTATAAAAAAGATGGGTTTTTCGACTTACTTTTTGATTGTTCAAGATTTTATAAATCAAGCGAAAAAAATGGGCGTTGCTGTTGGTCCGGGGCGTGGCTCGGCGGCTGGTTCGCTTGTTTCGTATGCGCTTGGGATTACAAATATCGATCCGTTGAAATATGGTTTGCTTTTTGAAAGATTTTTAAATCCGGAAAGAGTTTCTATGCCTGATATCGATGTCGACTTCGCTGATGATAAAAGAGAACTTGTAATCGATTACGTCAAGAAAAAGTATGGAGAAAAATCCGTTGCACAGATAATTACTTTTGGAACGCTATCTTCTCGTGCAGTTATAAGGGATGTTGCAAGGGTTCTTGGCATATCGCTTCAAGTTGTAGATTCAATAACGAAGAATATACCTGTCGTTTTAGGAAAACCATTAAGTTTGAGCGAGGCTCTTGAAAAAGTCCCGGAACTTGAGTGGTTGAAGAACACCACTGATCCAAAACTTAAAGAATTGGTTCGATATGCGCTTGTCCTTGAGGGTTTAAATCGCCATCCTTCGACGCACGCTGCTGGAATTGTCATAGCCCCGGGGGATATAAGCGATTACGTCCCGCTTTATCAAACGCCACAAACTGAGTTGATGACACAATTTGACAAAGATTACCTTGAAAAAGCAGGGCTTTTGAAAATTGATATACTTGGGCTGAGAACCCTTACGGTTATAGTTAACACTTTAAAACTGGTAAAGCAAAATTATGGAATTGAAATAAACATAGACGAAATCCCACTTGATGATGAGAAAACTTACCAACTTTTAGGTGAAGGGAAAACGGTTGGGGTTTTCCAATTTGAAAGTTCCGGGATGCAAGAGTATCTGCGAAAATTGAAGCCGACAAATCTGAATGACCTCGCTGTTATGAACGCTCTCTACAGACCAGGTCCGATGGAGATGATAGATGATTATATCGATAGAAAACATGGAAGAAAACCAGTTGAATATATTCATCCAAAACTTGAACCAATTTTAAAGGAGACATTTGGGATAGTTGTATATCAAGAGCAGGTTATGCAAATTGCAAATCAAATAGCCGGTTTTTCTCTTGCCAAAGCTGATTTGATGAGAAGAGCGATGGGGAAGAAGGATAAGGAGTTGATGGCTAAACAAAGGGATGAGTTCATCGAAGGCGCAGTTAAAAATGGGGTTGATAAAAAAATTGCTGAAGCAATTTTCGATATGCTTGAGAGATTCGCGTCTTATGGCTTTAACAAAAGCCACGCTGTAGCGTATGCTTATCTGGCTTATCAAACCGCTTATCTGAAGGCTCATTTCCCAGCTGAATTTATGGCTGCGACGATGTCAAGTGAATTGAATAACACTGATAAAATTGTCCAGTTTATCGAAGATTGTAGAAAGATGGGGATAAAGGTTCTGCCGCCGGATGTGAATGAAAGCAACCTTGATTTCACAGTCATAGATGATAAAACGATAAGGTTTGGTCTTGGGGCGATAAAAAATGTTGGTGAAAATGCGGTTAACGAGATAATTCGCGCGAGAAATGAAGGTGGGAAATTTAAAAACTTGTTCGATTTTTGCGCGAGAGTTGATTTAAGAGTTGTAAATAAAAGGGCGATCGAGAGCTTAATTCAAGCAGGAGCGTTTGATTCGCTAAATTGTGGTCATAGGGCGCAGTTGCTTCAGGCGGTTGAAATGGCGATGAATTACGGCGAAAAAGTTAAAAAAGATAAGAAAAATGGGCAGGTTGCTTTGTTTGATTTGTTTGGAGATGAATTGAGCGAAGCAAATTATCCACCCCTCCCGGATGTAAAAAAATGGAGCGAGATGGAGAAACTTTCTTACGAGCGAAGCGTTCTTGGATTTTATGTTTCTGGTCATCCGCTGATGAGATATTTTGATGATGTTAAAACTTTTTCCACGGTAAGACTCGGCGATCCAGACTCGGTTGAAGAAGGGCAAATAGTTCGCGCTTGTGGCGTAATTACGGACATGACGTTAAAACTTGATAAAAATAAAAATCAGATGTTAATATTCGAACTCGAAGATTTCACTGGAAAAGCGGAATGCGTTGCTTTTAGTGAAGTTTATAAAAATTACTCAAGACATCTTGTGATCGAGGGACTTGTTATGGTTGTAGGTGAAGCTAAAAAACATGGGAATTCGCTCAGAATTCAAGTAAGGGAAGTTTATCCTTTAGGCGACGTTAGAGAAATTTTTACTCATAAAATTGTTGTAATTGCAAGTAAAAATGAGCCTGCTGAAAAAGTTGAACGCCTTGCACAGATTCTTAGAAATTCCGAGGAAGGGAATTGCCTTATCGAGATCGATGTTAAGGATAATGGAACTTCGATTCAAAGATTTGAAATCCCATACGCACTTGTCAAGCCAAATTCGAATTTGATCAATGCATTAAAAGAATTGTTCGGTGAGGAGAATATCAAACTAATTCCAAAATAAAAAAGGAAATAAAATGGCGAAAAACATCGTTGAACTCACAGATGCTAACTTTGACGAGGAAGTCCTTAAATCTGATAAACTTGTCCTCGTCGATTTTTGGGCTGAATGGTGCGCCCCGTGTAGGATGATCGCTCCAATAATTGAGGAAATCGCAGTTGAATATGCAGACAAGTTAAAGGTTGGAAAATTAAATGTTGATTATAATCCCATGACAGCTATGAGATATGGGATAATGAGCATCCCAACGCTTATGCTTTTCCAAAATGGTCGAGTCCTTGAACAAATCGTGGGCGCTATGCCGAAGCGTAATCTTTTAGCTCGACTTGAGAAATATCTCCAACCGGTATAATGCTCAGGGAGACCTTGTGTCTCCCTCTTTAATAAAAGCAGGGAGATAAGATGATAAAAGTCCTTTTTCTATGCACAGGAAATTCATGTAGAAGCCAAATGGCTGAGGGTTTGCTCAGGCATTTTGGAAACAATAAATTTGAAGTTTTTTCCGCTGGTGTGAATCCATCGTTTGTCCATCCGCTTGCGATCAAAGTTATGAAAGAAATTGGAGTAGATATTTCTAATCATAGATCTAAAAGCATAACAGAGTTTCTCGGACAAACCTTTGATTATGTTATAACAGTTTGTGATAAAGCCAAAGAGTTATGCCCTAATTTCCCTGGACAAGTTAAGAAGATTCATTGGAGTTTTCAGGACCCGGCAGAGGCAAATGGAAGTGAAGAGGAAAGGTTGAAAGTGTTTAGAAAAGTTCGTGATGAGATAAAGGGACATATCCTTTTGTTCATAAAAGAATTTGAAACAAAAACCGAGTAATTGAAAATGCTTTTGGCAATTGATATTGGAAATACGCATACCGTTTTCGGAATTTATAAAGATGGAAAATTACTTCAAGATTGGAGGGTTTCGAGTCAGGTTGCGAGAACTGAGGATGAAGTATGGCTTCTTGTTAAGTTTTTCTGTGGTGACTCAAATATAAATGTGAATGAGATAACTGGAGTTGGAATTTCATCTGTCGTTCCGAACTTGACGGACATTTTCGTTTGGATGAGTCAAAAGCATTTAAATATAGAGCCAATTGTTATCTCTTCTGAGCTTGACCTTGGGATAAAAATTTTATATGATGACCCAAGTGCAGTTGGAGCGGATAGATTATGCAACGCGGTTGCTGGTTTTGTTAAATACGGTGGGCCTGTGATAGTTGTTGATTTTGGAACCGCAACAACTTATGATGTTGTATCTGAAAAAGGGGAATACCTTGGTGGGGTTATAGCTCCGGGACTTGAGGCAAGCGCTGCTGAACTTCATAGAAGGGCAGCGAAACTTCCAAAAATTGAACTTCACTTCCCAAAAGAAGTCATAGGTAAAAATACAATCTCAAGCATGCAATCGGGAATTATGTACGGCGCTGTCGATGCCATGGAGGGAATGGTGAGAAGAATTAAAAATATAGTCGGACAGAACGCAAAAGTTGTTGCAACAGGTGGACTTGCAAAGTTGATAATTAAACATACAAACGTGATCGATTTCTACGAACCCTCACTCGTGCTTGATGGAATTTGGATAATCTATAACCGATTGAAAAATTTCATTCAATGACCTTTACAAGTTTCTTTTCAGAAAGCGCTACATCAAGCAATTCATAAACTTTCACTGACTCGGTTTTTCCTTTTACAGTTATTTCACCAAGTTCTTTCACTTTTACGAAATCTTTAACCTTGTTATATGTGTATTCGCTTATGATTATGTTTGTCCCGAAGTTTTTGTTTATTGCTTCAAGTCTTGCCCCAAGATTTACGCTATCGCCTATGACTGTGTAATTAAACCTTCCATATCCACCGAGATTTCCCACGATCATTTCGCCTGTATTTATCCCAATTCTCATATAAAACAAAGGTTTGCCCTCGGATTCCCATTTAAGTCGTAATTTGTGAAGTTCAAACTGCATCTTTAAAGCGCACAAACAAGCCCTCAGGGCGTGATCTTCATAGTAAATTGGTGCTCCCCAAAAAGCAACCAAAGCATCGCCTATATATTTATCAAGCGTCCCACCGTATCTGAAAACAACTTTTGTCATAACTTCGAAATATTCGTTAAGTTGATTGAAAACAAACTCGGGAGGATAAGCCTCGCTTATAGATGTGAAATCCCATAAATCTGTAAATAAAACTGTCATTTCCCTTTTTTCACCACCAAGTCGAACAAGTTCAGGGTTTGTAATAAGTTGATTTACAACGGATGGATGAACATAATAGCTGAAAATTTTTTTGATGACGACCTTTTGTTTCCTTTCTAAGAAGTATTGATAAGCAACCGAGCCTGTGTAAGTTATAACCCCGCCAAGAACTGGAGATATCGCCGGCAAAATTAAGCCCTTTTCAAAAATTAAGATTGTAAAATAAGTCCACCCAACAAAGATAAAAATCAAAGCTAATATGATCAAAACCTCAATCAAAAATTCCGGTGAAATTTTAAGGCGTCTTATGCCTAAAATAGCCAAAAGGACAAGAAGCGATATACCATATGTTATCAAAAAAGTCACAAGCCATGAGGTTTTTCGGATAAATTTTTGCTCAACTATGGTTGCGATCGCGTTTGCGTGAATTTCGATGCCATACATTAAATTGCTTTCATCTTTAACAAACGGGGTTGGGAGTAAATCCCCAAGTTCTCCCTTGAACTCAGGAACAGCGCTACCAATTATCACAATTTTATCCTTAAAGGTCTCTTCATGTAAAAGCCCATATTCCGGGTTATCAAATGTATTTATATCACCATATTTAAGCTCATCTTTGGTTTTAAAATCTTTGTCATCGAGGACATCTATAAGGCTTACATATCTAAATGTCCCGGCTGGTCCTGCGTAATTTATGAGCCATGTTTTGTCATCGAATTTGGGAACTTTTATATTGCCGATTTTGAAGAAACCGTTATCGAAAGGTGTTTTCGGAGGAAGGTCATAAACTGAATCAATTGTTAACTTATAGTATGAAAGCAAAGTTGCAAGCCCCAAACTTGGGAAAATCGAATCCGCAACCTCAAAGACCGGCACATATCTTCTGCAAATCCCATCGTAATCTCTAATTACCTCAACTACGCCCGGAAGCGAGTTAGGCGTTTCAATGAATATATTTCTCAGAAGATTTTTTGTCTCAATGAGTTTACCTTTTGCTCTGATATCTTTAGTTTCCCTTCCAGCAAGTATGACATTTCCTGTTTCCTCTATCGCTTTTCTAAATTCGTTGTCATTTTCTGGATTTAAATCCGGTGCATCAAAATTAATATCGAAGACTACAACACGCGCACCAGCTTTTTTAAGGTTTCGTAATAACCTTGCATAATAACTTCTTGGCCATGGCCACCTGTGCGGAGCTCTATCAAGCGATGATTCATCAATCGCAACGATGACAATTTCCGATGAGTCGGCATATCCGGGCTGTGGTCCCCGATAATTAAATCTTAAATCAATCGTTTTGAGTTCAACGCCTTTTAATGTTGGTATATATTCAGTTATGATGAAAGCGATAACTGAACTTATAAAAGTGATGAGAAATAAAGCGCCCCAAAACTTGGCTTTTTTCTTATCTTTCATATCAAAAGCTAATCTTGTAAGTTATGTATGCGACTACATCTATGTAACTGTAAAACAGTAAATTACAGTTAAAGTTCAAAGTTTGATTTCTCGCTATCGCATATTCTCCACCGAAATAAATGTAAAGCCTTTTCAAATCTCCAAAACTTGGAGCTAAATTGCCCCAAACCCTTATGTCTTTAAATCTGTAATCAGCTCCAACACCCAGCGAAACATAATTAAACTTTTCATCCCTTGTCCCGATGAATTTCCCCGTAGAATCAAAGATGGGACGTTTGAAGTTTGAATTATTGAAAACAAATAAGAAATTCCCGCGCAAGTTTTCTTTTATATCCGAATAAAACGAGAGAGAAAAATTCGTATTTTTAAGATCAGAATTTAACACTGCTTTATCATCCGAGCCAGTGATTGAAAAACTAAAGTTAACGCGGTTTCTGAAGATAAGTTCAAAGTTATGGCTTATATCAAAGCTTAGTTTATCTACCTTGACATTTAAAGCCTTCAAAGTATCCGAAAGGGAAACCCCATTGTCGCTTGTCGACCGAGAATATGTGAGTGATAAACTTGGGAGATTCGCAAGCGGTGAGTACATCGCCGAAACCTCCAGATTCACAAATTTCGTTGTGTAATCTCTTTGTTTTTTGGTGTTGTCATTCAAATTTTCAAATCTCAAAGTTAAAAACACCTGATTTCTCAACAGCCTCAATCTATCAAAAACTCTGAAACCTTGTATGTCCTGCCTAAGATATGGTTGTCCAAACGAGAGATATTCGTTGCCATGGAAGATATAGTCAAACTTGAAGAAGTTTCCAAAGTAGTTTAAGTTTAACCCAACTTCATAAGCAAGCGATGAAAGCCCAAGCGGATTGATGGGAACTATGTATTGATTCAATGGGACAAATTTTTCGATCAATGGACGATATTTTTTCAAATTGTCCCTTAAACTTGGTGTGTCCTTTAACAGTGAATCGATATCCGCATCTGTCCAACTTCTTGCCTTTAGATTTTCATTTCTTACGCTTATAGCACCTTGTGCCCTTATTTCAGTTCTTGCGTTATCAAATGAAAGCAAAAAGTTTGAGCCAAACACGATATTTTTCTGTGGATTGCTACCGTATTTTATCGATTTTTTATCATCTTCCGAAACGAGATAAGTGAAACCTAATTCAAAAGCTCTTTTATATTTAAACGCTGGCTTAATTGCAAAGAGATTTCTACTAAATGTCCCGCAATCGTAAATCAAAATTTTTTTGTTTGTCGTATCGTAAACGCTATTCGTCGGAAGCGAGCCAGATAGGCTATCGATCGGAATTTCTTTTATAACCGAACCTTCAATACCTCGCCTTGTTTGCCCATTTACAACCTCAATCTGAAAGTATCTTAAATCAACCTTACCGTAAAGTCCTCTTACTCTATAGCCACTTAAAACAAGCGGAGAGAAATTTGGATAAACATCGCCAAATCCAATTTTTATCCAATCGAGCAAGTTACCCTCTATCAAAAATCTGTGCTGAGGTTGAATTGTTGAACGTTCTTCGCTTGTTAAATATAGATTTGAATTTAAATTGAAAGGTCCATAACTACTATTTAAGTTCGCTCTACCACGAACATAGAAATTGCTCCTTTTCTGAACGGATTCTTCCCTTAGTTCGACTTCAAAATTAGTTCTGTAATTAATCTTTTTTTCCCTTTCAGCGAGCTCAGCTGGGGAAATGACGTTAAAGCTCCAGGAAGTCTTTGCGACGACTCTGTTCAATGTGTCTTTTAAAATTATCGTTACATTGTGTGCGCCCGGTTTAACTGGGAATTTAACATTTTCAGGGACGAAGATGATAATTTCGTTTGAAATAACGGACCATTTCGTCACATCGACGTTATCGAACAAAATTTGTGATTTTTCTGGGTCAAAGTTTTCAATGTTTATAAGTGAGGCGGATATAATAAGTTCATCGAGGCGAACGCTTGTATCTTTTTCCGGGCTTAAAATTATTATCTCTTCTGAGATTTCCGGTGTTGATATAGGGATTTGCATAAATTCAAGCGGAGATTCGCCCGGGAAATAGCTTAGTTCATTCTTTTTATTTGTAATTTCAAGAAAAATTTCCATCGCTGGCGCTTTTACATCTTTGCCCGGGATCGTCACGGTTATAATGTTTTCCTTTGGTCTAAGTATCTCAATGGATTTAAACTGTTCTTCTCCGCTTGCTCTGTAAAATAGCTTGACTTCGGATATTTCTGGTACATTTGTAAGTTCAATTCTAAGTTTTAATGCTTCGCCTCCGACACCTTTTTGCAAAGGCAAGACGTTTAGGACATATTTCGTCTGTGCGGGGGAAGTTAGATTAAAGATAAAAAGGAGCAGAAAAAAGGCGATTGTTTTGTTCATAGATTTTATTTCTCTCTTATTTTAATTCGAATTTCTTTTCCTTCCCCAGTTTTACCTCTTATCTCGATTTCTCTTTGTTCAGTTTCTCTTCTTATCTTTTGCAACTTTTGCTGGTCTAACTCGGTCATCGCTCTTGTGGAAATTTCACCTTGCTTAGTTGATATTCCGATTTCCCCCGCTTTTACTGTTCTGCTTATGTTTGAAATTTTGTTAAGGAAATCGATCTCGCCCTCTTTTACCAACAATGTGTCAGCATCAACTCTTGAAATCAAGACCCCCTCCGTTCCCCTTATCGTTGCGACAGATAAAGGTGTTGTGAATTCAAATTTGCCCTTTACTTTGCTCACTTTAAAATCAACACCGCCATTTTCAATGTTGACTTTACGAGAGTAATTTCCCTTTGGATTTTCTCCTACGATTTCAAGTGTTGTGTTTTCATCAACTCTGAGGAAACTACCGTCGAGAAACTTGATCAAAAGGAATGATTTCTCGTCCGTCTTCACGAGCGTTCCAGATTCGAGCCCAAGCCCTTTTTGTGCTGGTTTCCAGTCGTTGAGTTTCGGCGGTTTATGATATGCTTTATTTTTAACAAGTTGAACAATGGCGATCGTTGGAGCATAATTTACAAGACCAAGGAATAAAATCGAGATAATTGAGATCGCCCAGATTTTTAAAATTTTTTTGCGCATCTTTCGAACCCAAATTTTATTTTTCTTCAATTTCTATTTCATATCTGTTGCTTTTGAGAAGCTCCAATAACTCCGCAAGCTCAGAAGATGTTGCTGGTCTGCCATTGATTAAAATTACAAGGTCAGATGTAATTTTACTTAACAAAGAAGCGATCTCAGCATTTCCACTTTGGTTTAGTGCATTTATCAATTCTCTTAGATTTTTCGCTTGTTCTGGGGTTAATGTTATCTGGGTTGTGATTGGTTGACCAAGTTTAACATCAAAACTCCATATCTCACTTCTTATTTCCTCCGTTCCGCGACTTCCATAGATTTGAGATTTTACAAACCAAAAGTATGTTTTGCCATCTTCGAGTGGTAGCGCTTCCCGTGGATATTGAACTTGTGTGTCGTTGGTTTTAAATCTCCATCTTAAGTTTTTATCTCCCGAAACAACTTCCTCTGGCGTCACTTGATTTGGTAGTTTTTCATAAACATAGATTTCAAATTCTTTCAGATAAGGCGCTATCCATTTGAAGATTGGGAATTGCGTCCTCACCTCTGATTGATAACCGGGCGATACGAGATCAATTCTCGATGGATAAGTTATCTCATAAATCTTTTCCCATGAATCAAAAACTGAAAGTTCGTTTTCACTGAGAATTTGTATCAGAAATCTGTAAGTCCCCGCGGGCAATTTTCCTGTCGATTGAGCGATTTCTTTTATTCGTTTTATCTTATCTTCGTAAATCCGAGTTCTATTTTTGTCACTTTTTATCCCCGTTCTACCGGAGGCAAGATCTTGATTTGTAAAGCTTAGAATCTTATCAACTCTAAATGGCAAACTCCAAGCATCAGCAAAAATATCTTCTGGTTCATCGCCAACTTTTGCAAATACTTGAAAATGTAGTTTAACTTCAACAGTTGCGTCACTGGTTATGGTTACGGAAAATAAAAGTGGGAGATCGCTTAATCTGCTTACATCGAGATCTGCGATATTTACCTGATCAAGCGTTGCTGGTGCGGAGACTTGAAGTCTCACCCTTTGACCAAAGGCTAAAACAGAAAAGATGAGTATAAACAAAATTACCTTCATGGCATACTCCAAAGTTTTATTTTTGTTCGCTTAAAAATTACTCAATGTACAAATTTAATGTCAGTGAACGGTGTCACGTCTCTTAGAAATGGACGATGTCGTTATACAGCACAAATATCATCAAGATTATCAGGATAATTATCCCAGCCTGTTGGATCGCGATTTTAACCTTGTAAGAAAGTTCTTTTCTTATTATTCCTTCGATTATTAGAATTAGTAAATGTCCACCGTCAAGCCCTGGGAATGGGAAAATGTTTAGGAAAGCTAAACTTATGCTTAGGATTGCCATAAATCCAAGGAATGCGGTGAAGCCGATGTTTGCGCTTTGTGTTGCAAACTTCGCAATCCTTATTGGACCAGCTATTCCCTTTTGAACTGGGATTTTACCCGTGATAAGCTGTTTTATGCCATTTATGGTAAGAGCTGAAACTCTATAAGTTTCCTTCATTCCAATCCAAAACGCTTCAAATAAATTGTAACTTTCCTTTTTAACCGGACCATTGTAAAAGCTTGTTATCTGCACGCCAATTCTTCCATCTGGATCAGGTATAATTTTTTGCTCAAAAATTTTATCGCCTCGTTTGACCTTTAATGTTACTTCTTTCCCTGCGTTTGATTTTATAATTGATGTTAGTTGAGCCGGGTTATATATCTTTTCTCCATTGACTGAAATGATGATATCTTTTGGTTGTAGCCCAACTCTCTCAGCAGGTCGATTTGGTTCAACTGCAAGAACTATTGTTTCAATATGTTTTGGTAAAATTCCAAGTATTTCCTCTGATGTTGTAAATTCGGAGATTTTTGCACGAGGGATCGAGATTAGGATTTTTTGATTTTCGCGTTGGACTTCAAAATTTAAATCTTTCGATAAATCGTCGACAAACGCTATTCTTAATATATCGTCCCAGTAATTTATCTTCTTACCATTCAAACTTAGAATTTTGTCTCCCTCCCTGAAACCAGCTTCAAAAGCTGGGGAATTCGGAATCACATAACCAACTTCGCTCACATCTCTAAATGTTTTTCCTTCGATCATAAATATCGCCCAGAATAAAAACACCGCAAGAAGCATATTCATAATAACTCCAGCGGTGATGACAAAAAACTTTTGGTAAAATGGTTTGCTTCTAAATTCATACGGCTCGGGTTTTGAACTTACAAATCCGGTATCTAAACTTTCGTCAACCATCCCGGCTATTTTAACATATCCGCCGAGCGGGAATGCGGAAATTCTATAGTCAGTATCGCCAATTTTCTTTCCAATTAATCTCGTCCCAAATCCAATTGAGAAAATTTCAACTTTCATCTTTGAAAGTTTTGCCGCTATAAAGTGACCAAATTCGTGAACGAGGACGAGAACACCAATTGTTATCGCAAAGTAAAATATGGTTTTTAAGACCTCCATTTCAATCAATTTCCTCCAAATTTTTTACGAATTTTCTAGTTTCTTGATCTACATTAAAAATATCCTCAAGATCTGGGTCAAATTTCGGTTTATGAGCATCGAGTGCTCGCTTTATTATCTCTGGTATTTTGGTGAACTTTATTTTTCTGTTCAGAAAAGCTTCTACAGCGATTTCATTCGCAGCGTTTAAAACAGTTGGATAAGTTCCATTAAGTTTAGCAACTTCATATGCGATTTTCAAACATTCAAATTTATCAAAGTCTGGTTCAAAAAATGTGAATTGTCCAAGTTTAACAAAATCGACCCAACCGTAATTTGCTGGCGTTCTATCCGGATATGTGAGGGCATATTGAATCGGTATTTTCATATCCGGAACACCAAGTTGAGCCTTTATCGAGCCATCGACGAATTCAACCATTGAATGAATTATTGACTGTGGATGAATTAGAACTTTAATTTTATCGACGTTTAAGCCAAAAAGCCAATGTGCTTCTATAACCTCAAGCCCTTTATTCATCAAAGTTGCAGAGTCAATGGTTATCTTATTTCCCATTTTCCAGTTCGGATGTTTCAAGGCTTCTTCAACGGTTACATTTTCAAGTTCGCTTTTTTCTTTGTAGAGAAATGGTCCGCCGGATGCAGTTAAAATTATTCTATGAACGTTTGAAACATTCTCTCCAACAAGGCATTGAAAGATCGCATTGTGTTCGCTATCTACGGGAATTAATTCGACATTATTTTCTTTCAAAAGTTTCATAATGATTCCGCCTGCTACTACGAGGGTTTCTTTATTTGCGAGAGCGATTCTTTTTTTGTTTTCGATTGCTTTAACAGTTGGTTTGAGCCCCGAAAATCCAACAAGCGAATTCAAAACTATGTCAACATCGTCTCTGCTTACAATCTCAAGCAGTCCTTCTTCCCCAGCGAGGACTTCAATCTTTCCATCAACCAGTTTTGAAAATTCATTTGCTTTTTCCTTATCGAAAATTGCGACGCCTTTTGGTTTCAGAAGATTTACCTGCTCAAGGAGAAGATTTGTGTTTTTATTGACCGCCAGATAAGAGACCTTGAATTTATCTTGAAAATTTAAAATCACATCTATTGCATTTCTTCCAATTGATCCAGTTGAGCCCAAGATCGCTATTCTTTTCATCGCAATTGGTTGAGGGAAGTTTTTTAGAATAAATTTGCCAAAGACAATTTATAAAACCACGCAAAATAAAACAAATTAGATATCTATCTCCATACCTTCCGCTGCGACGAGGAGATTGAATTTATATTTTCTCTTTTTGATTTCGTTTTTGCAATGCTTGTAAATTTCATCGATCATATTGTCTGTGTGCATATGGTCGTGATGAAACAAAAGAAGTCGTTTTACTTTACCTTCGTGTGCAACTCTCAGCGTAAATAAATAATGCGAATGTCCCCAGCCAACTTTTTCAATATATTCCTCTGGCGTGTAAGTTGTATCATGAATTAAAAGGTCTGCGCCTTTCACGAAATCAAAAATTCGTTTGTTCGGGTCGCCGGGGATATTGTTAAATCTTTCCACAACTTCTTTTTCCCAATTTAGAAGATATGGTGTCACCTCTCTATCGAAAGGTTCGTTGTCGCTTATGTAGACAATGGTTTTATTGTTAAAGGTTATTCTATATCCAAGTGTAAAACCCGGATGATTGACATATATCGTTTGAACGGTTGCGTCGTAAATTTTAAATTCTTCTTCTCCAACTTGTAAAAACTTTATATTTGCTTTTAACTCGCTTAACTTCACCGGGAAATAAACTCTGTCCATTTGGTCTGCAACGATCTGTTCAAGCGTTTTCGTCCTGGCTCCAGAACCAACTATTGTAAATTCATTTCCAGAGATAAAAAGGGGCTTAAAAAATGGAAAACCTTGAATATGATCCCAATGTGGATGTGTTATTAAAATATGGGCGCGGATTGATTCGCCTTTTCGAATCAGGTAATTTCCAAGATTTTTTATCCCGGTTCCGGAGTCAAGGATTATTAAATTATTGTCGTCGAGTTTAAGTTCAACACAGGGAGTATTCCCCCCATAGCGAACCGTTTCTTTTCCCGGAGTAGGGATTGAGCCTCTACATCCCCAAATTTTTAACTTCATAACTTACCCCCCTTAAGTTCTTATATTCTTTGGAAAGTTCAACATAATGAATTGCAGATTCCTCCAGGATTTTTCTTTCATCTTCTGTCAGTTCTCGAACAACCTTTGCAGGGACGCCAGCGACAAGAGTTCCTTCCGGGACAACAAAACCTTGTCTTACTAATGAACCCGCTGCAACAAGAGAATAGGGCTTAACCTCAGCCCCATCAAGGACAATAGCTCCCATACCGATTAAACATTTATCGCGAATCACCGCACCATGCAAAATTGCTCCATGACCAACGGTTACATCGTCTCCGATTATCAGTGGATATTTATCAGTTGTAACATGAAGAATGCATCCATCTTGAATGTTTGTTCTTTCACCAATTCTTATGTAGTTGACATCACCTCGAATTACAGCATTAAACCATATATTTGAATCCTTCCCAATTATCACATCTCCGATTATAACCGCACCATCTGCTATGAAGACTGATTCGTCTATAACGGGGAATTTACCTCTATAAGGCAAAATTTTCATGGCTCAATTAGTTTTTTTATTTTTGAGATTGTTTCCAATTTCCATTCCAACTTTTCAATTCAACGACAACGCTTCCTATCAAAACTTTTAACTTTCCTTTTAACGGGATCGCTCTTTCATCAGCACTTATCCATCCTACGAAATCGCCAGTTAATCCGAAGAAGCCAATATAATTTGCTTTTCCATCGATCTCGTATGCGTCTACCGACCCGCCCATCGCCTCTATTTTAACCTTTGTCTTTTTCTTACCGAAGTTTATCAATGTAGCTCCCTTTATTCCTTCGATGAATGTTGGCAAAATTATCGTTTTATTAAAATGCGCGTTTGAACGAGCATAATAAAAAAGAGATGGTCCATCGCAATACATCGTTGATATTTTCACCGTGTCTACTTTGACTCCTTTTGTGTCATTTTCCAAATTATGATAGCTTTTTTCAACTATGTAAGCGGGGAGGTTTTCAATAAGTCTATATTTGACGCTTTGATAATATTTTTTCTCTTTCAACTTGCTTTGATATTCTCGCGCAACAAATTTAGAATCAAAAATCGCTTCGAAATCAGCATGTATATCAACGAATGGAAATGAATAGGAATCTATCTTTACTTTGACTTTATAAAATTCCTGCCCATTTTCAATGAACTTGTCCACAATTTTAAACTCTATCTGACCAAGTTTGAACAAAAGATATTTGACCTCATAAACGAGTTCCTCGCCAACTTTAATGAACGATGTATCAAACGGCTTTTTAAATTTTTCAAATTCTTGCTGGACAGATATAGCAAAGTTCAAAGCAAAAATAAGCGCGACTATAAACTGCATAATTTATTCTTCGGGTTTAGAAGTTTTTCTTAGTGTTCTACGTCTTGGTGCAAGTTTTTCCTCTAATTTTGCTTCAAGTTGTTGCTGTGCGGAGATTATCCTTTCCTCGAGTATCCTTTGATATGCGACCACTTCGCTTGTCTGTTGCTTAAGGACATCTACTATCGTTTTCAAATCGTTTGTCGTAACCTCAATTTTTCCAGCGGTGTTTTCAAAACTATCAAGTATATTTTTCTCCACCGACTTAGTTAGTTTTGAAAGATTTAAAAGTCCAACAGCGATTCCAGCGGCTAAAACTATCACAATTATAAATCCAACTATAAGTGTGGCTCTATTTGTGGCGACTTTAGATAAAACCTGATCAAATTTCGCTATGCTTTCGTCAACTTTGGATGAAACCTCTTTAACCCCAACATTTACCTCGCCGACCGATCTTTTGACATCTCCAATTTCATTTCCAACTGCTGTGACTTTTTCATTAAACTTTGAAATTTGGTTTCTCAAATCCCTATTCTGCGCCTCTACTCTGCTGATCCTTTTTTCAATTTGCTCCGTTGATGATGAAAGGATTGAAACTTTTGAATCAATATTTTCAATTTTTGGCGACAACTCGTTTCTTATTTGATTTACGCTTTGGCTTAATTTCTGGTCGAATTCAGTTCGAAGTGAATTGACATTTTCCTTTAAAGAATTATCCATCGCTTCAAGTTTTTTCATAACATCGTCGACGGAATACTTCGTCGGTTGTTGTTGGGCTTGTGCAAGAAGGGTTGTGGAAAGAACAACAATTAAAAAAAATAGCAGTTTAAATTTCATTTTTTCATCCCGAATTTATTTTTAAATAAAAGGCTCCGCGCAAAAGCGGGAGCCATTAAAATCATTTGCCACTTGCGAGAAGTTTTTCTGCCTGCGGTAACACCTCGAGAGCCTTTTGGAACTGCTCATCAACCTCAAGCATCATCAATGCCCAACCCTCATTTCTCCAAATATATCTGGCAATGTGCGCTTTCAAAATAGCTTTTATGTAAGGTAAATCTTTCTGATATTGTTGCTCATCCCACTTTATCCCTTTTGAAATGACGAAACCTTTGAAGTCGTTGAGCATCTCATCCGTTATCTTAAAATCGCGTTTGAAAAGTTCGAGATTATTGCCATACTTGCTTCTTATTTCATTACCGTTTTTGTCCATAAAGTTGGAAATAAAGATATAAAACAGGTTTTGTCTTCTTATATCAACAGAAAGATTGGTCAAAGTTTGGGTTCCGACAAAGAAATCTGGAGCAATTCCACCACCGCCATATACAGGACGATTTAAAACTTTGGTGAAATATGCTGTTTTGCTTGTGTCTTTTCTTTCTGTTGACGAAGCATACTTTTTACCTTCATAAGGTTTTTGGATTAGCCTACCGCTTGGTGTGTAATATCTTGCGGTTGTCAATCTTATCGCGGAACCATCGTTCAATGGAAATTGTCTTTGAACAAGACCTTTACCAAAGGTTGTATCTCCAACGATCAATCCTCTATCCCAATCTTGGATTGCACCAGCGATTATCTCGCTTCCAGAGGCAGTGCCTTGATTTACGAGGATTACAACTGGGATATTTTCAAGCGTTCCTTCGTTAGTTGCATAAAATTCTTCATTGTATTCAGGCAATCGTCCTTTTGTGTAAACGATAAGTTTTCCCTTCGGGAGAAATTCATCGGCGACTTTAACTGCTTCAGATAGCAGACCACCCGGGTTGTTTCGTAAATCGAGGACGAGTTTCTTCATTCCTTGCGTTTTAAGTTTTTGAACAGCGTCTTTGAATTCTCGGTCGGTTGTTTCGGAGAACCTGTTTATGCTGATGTAACCCACATCTTTCGTTACCATCACCGCAGCATCGACGCTGTAGATTGAGATTTTATCTCTGGTTATCACATAATCGATCGGCTCTTTTACCCCGGGTCTCAAGATGGTAACTTTAACTTTTGTCCCTTTTGGACCGCGCAATTTTCTTATCACATCTTCATTCTTTAATCCAATTGCAGGTTCATCGTCTATCTTTATGATTTTATCTCCAGCCATTATCCCGAGCTGTTCACTTGGTCCCCCAGCGATGGGCGAGACAACATTTATTGTATCATTTATGATCGTGAATTCAATCCCAATTCCTTCAAAACTTCCTCGTATATCCTCGTTTACCCTTTCCATATTTTTTGCGGAAATGTAAACAGAGTGTGGGTCAAGGACTCCAAGCATCCCTTCTATTGCTGCTTCAACCAAAGTTTGAGTGTCGATTTTATCGACATAGTTTTTTCTCGTTAGGTTCAATACATCGTTTAGTTTCATTATTTGAACATAAATGTCATCGCTTGAAAAGAGGCTGTTTAAGTTTGCCCCTATCACGATCCCAATAATTAAAACTACCACAATTGTCAATGACGAGAACCTCTGCCTGAGCATATTTGCCTACCTCCTAATAATCTACTTTTATTTTGAAATAAGTTAAAAAATTTTTCTCATATTTTCCAACACCGAAGCCAAACAAAATGTCCTTCCTCACTTCCCACAACAGGTCAAGTCCGAACCTGTAATTGTTTTCAAGGATTCCATCAAGAAATTTTACTTTTTCCGAATCCCAATTCCGATGCCCGAGCTTAAAATCACCGCCGACATTTATTATTGAATCCTGGTTTACAACGATGTTTTTCCCATGCCTTATTTTCTCTGCGAAAATCGTCAGCGTCGCTCTTTTTGATAAAAGATAAATAATTTTGACAAAAAAATCATCTGAATTAGGACCTATATCATGACCCAAGAGAAAATCATTATGTGAATAATTGTTTTCGTTGAATCTATGTGAATAGACGTACGGTTCAATTCTCGTGTATTCAAATATCAAATCTGCATCTTTTATAAAATTAGCAAAGTAAAAGCCAAGTTGATAGCCCAGTTGGTTTCCATACCAACCTGTGCCAAGTTTGGAGAAATTTATGTCATCAATTAAAATTGTCCAATAGATTTGGAAGTTTTTGAATAAGTTTGATTTAAAATCGAAGCCAAGCAAAGCATTGTCTCTGTCTTGAAGTGAGTGCTCTGCGGATTTGTAGAAATTAATCGGATTTAGATACGCAAGTTCCGGGAAGCGTTTTGTGTAAGTGACCCCTTCCCACACACCAAAATTGAATTTATCCCAAAAGTTGAAATTAAGCCTGTGCGTCGCAAGATATTTCGAATTTATCACAGTGATATTTCCTGAGATCGTATCTGGTATGCTAAATTTCGTCCCAAGTAGCCATGAATGAAAGAAATCATAAGATACGCCTTTATATTTGAAGCGAATTTTAAAAAAGTCAAAAATTGGTGCGGTTTTTGAGATAAATAATTTTCCTGAGAAACCGTAGCCTTGCGTTATCCATTCCCTTCCGATTTGAAAACTTAGATATTTCGTTTGATACCTTATGTATGCGGATGTGAAATCAAAGTTTACCGAACCTTCCTCGTTGAATTTATAATTTTGTTTCAATCTAAAATCTTCAAGTGCAAGGTCTTTACTGCCGAATGATTGTCCATCTGTTGATTCAAGGTAAAATCCAAATTTTCCATCGTATGTTCCACGAAGTCGCCCGCCGATCTCTGCGAGGAGAACTTTTGATCTTTTAGAAAATCTATAATCAAAGTTTACAAGCACATCGACGAAGAAGGAAATGTTTGTATCTCTATATGCGTAAAGATATTTTGCTTTATCCGAGAAGATATCCGATGGTTTCAAACCATTTTTTAAAATTGCGGTTTCGAAAAAATTCTCGGTTTTAAGTTCATTTTCAAACTCGATCATCAAAAGTTCAAGATAACCGATTTCCTTCGGGCTTAGATTTTCTCTTTGTATATAAATTTCTCGTAAAAAATTTGCCACTTCGTTTCTCGATAGGGGCAGTGAACCATCATCAAAATTTTTAATTATCCCTCTTACCTCCATTCGTTTCAAAAAATCATAAACTCTGTGCGATATCGGGACGTTCTCAACTTGTGAGAAGGCAATCTGGGCTGGGATAAGTAGTAGCGTTAAAATTCTTTTCATCTTACAGCGTTCCAAACTTTTGAAATCGATTTTTTCAAAAATATAATTGAAATCGAATTTAAAAACCAAAGCACAAGCGTTCGCAAATATCCATACTTTCTATATCTTCTCGGCGATTCATAAATTTTCAAGCCTTTGACATTAATTATCTTTCCAAGACGGCAAAGTCTCATATATAGATCAAAATCCTCTCCCGCTGCGAGATTTTCATTATATCCATTGACCTTGAAAAAAACTTCTCTTTTTATGACATGGCATTCACCTCTTCCCATTCCGAGTCCGATGATATTTAACATCGCAAAGAATTTGTTGAGCAGGTAATGAAAAATTTTATCTTTTAATAATTCTTCATCGGGATAAACATAAACTTCAAATGAAAGAGCAATTGCCGAAGGCAATTTCATCAGGTTATTGCATAACTTGAAAAAGGTGTCGATATCGCTTATCCTTGCGTCCGCGTTCAAGAAGACAAGGATTTCTCCGTCGGATGCAGAAGCACCGATATTTCTTCCACGTGCTATCGTTTGTTTAATGTTTGCTTCGTTTGTGATGACTTTATCCGCAAAACATTTTGCTATTTCGAGTGTTTTATCGGTGCTCCCGCCGTCGCTTATTATTATCTCAAGGTTGTATTTTTGTTTTATCTCTTTTGTGAAGTTTTTTTCCGCCCAGGTAAGTGTTTTCTCTTCGTTGAGGGTTGGGATTATCACCGAAAATCGGTGCATTTGAGAAATGTTTTTGTTTGTTAATTAAAAAAATGGGGGCATCTTTATGCCCCCTTCAATTGTTTTTATCAAATTGATAAATTCAAATTTACAAATTTTTCAACTCTTCAATGAATAAATCCATTTCTTTTTTTGTTCTTTTTTCGGTCACAGCGATGAGCAGACCGTCTCCGTAGCCATCGAATTTTGAAAGATCAATGCCCGGGAGAATTTTTTTCTGTTGAAGTTTTCTTTTTATCTCGGAAACTGGGATCGGCGTTTGCACGACAAATTCTTTGAAGAACGGCTGGTTGTATTTTAGTTTAAATCCATTAATTTTCGATATTTGTTCAGCAAGGTAATGGCTTTTTTGAAGGCATAATTTCGCTACCTCTCTTAATCCGTGTTTCCCCATCAAAGCCATATATACTGTTGCAGCAAGCATCATTAATCCTTGGTTTGTGCAGATATTTGAAGTTGCCTTTTCTCGTCTTATGTGTTGTTCCCTTGTTTGAAGCGTAAGCACAAAACCTCTTTCACCGTCTCTGTCAATTGTTATGCCGGAGAGCCTGCCCGGGATTTTTCTGATTAAAAACTCTTTTACTGCAAAAATCCCAAGATAAGGTCCACCAAAACTTAATGGAATCCCGAGCGGTTGACCTTCGCCAACGACGACATCAGCACCGTATTCACCGGGTGGAATTAAAATGCCAAGCGATATCGGATCGACAGCAACTATGAGTAATGCTCCAACATTATGTGCAAGTTTTTCGATCTCAAAGACATCTTCAATGTTTCCGAAAAAGTTTGGTTGCTGAACCACAACGCATGCGGTTTTATCAGTGACCTTGCTTTTTAAATCATCGATATCACAAATCCCTGAATCAAACCTTGTCAATTTTATATCTGCTTTTTTCGGATGGGTATAGGTTCGGACGACCGATAGATAATTTGGATTGATTGGGCCGGCTATTATGACTTCATTTCTTCCTGTATGTCCAAGCGCTAAAAGAACCGCTTCCGCAAGCGCGCTTCCGCCATCGTACATCGAAGCATTTGCTACATCCATTCCTGTTAATCTGCAGATCATCGTTTGATATTCGTAAATCGCTTGCAATGTTCCCTGGCTTACCTCAGCTTGATAAGGTGTGTAGGCAGTGTAAAACTCAGATCTGCTTATTATTGTAAAAACCGCAGATGGAATAAAGTGGTCATATGCACCGCCACCAAGGAATGATATCGCATGGTTTAGATCGAGATTTTTCTCAGATATCTCACGCAGTTCTTTTAAAACCTCATATTCAGAAAGTGGCTCTGGAAGTTTAAGGTCATCTTTTAACCTTATTTTAGGGGGGATATCTGAGATTAATTCTTCAAATGAGGAGACGCCTATTGCTTTTAGCATCTCCTGTCTGTCTTCTTCAGTGTTTGGCACAAATCCCATTTTTAATGTGCTCCTTAAATTTTGAGGTTTACTTTCCAATTAGTTTTCTGTAATCTTCCGCAGAGAGAAGATTGTCGAGTTCTTTTAAATCACTAATTTTGATTTTAATTATCCATCCCTCCCCATACGGGTCTTTGTTAATTAAATCTGGTGTGTCTTTTAATTTTTCGTTAACTTCAATTACTTCACCCGAGATGGGCGAAAACAAATCTGATACCGCTTTCACCGCTTCAATTGTTCCAAATGGTTCAAGTTGCTTTACAACTTTACCAACTTGTGGAAGTTCAACATACACTATGTCCCCAAGTTCGCTTTGGGCGTAGTCGGTTATTCCGACGATGCCGATTTGATTATCTTCAACCCTTATCCATTCATGTTCTTTTGTGTACTTTAAATTTTCTGGGAATTGCATCTTTTTTCTCCTTTTTAGGTTTTAATCGTTCATATTGAATTTTAAATCGACAAACTTTGTATCGTAATCCACCCCGCTTCTAAATTCTGGTGAATTTAAAAGTTTTATGTGAAAAGGTATCGTCGTATGAACTCCTTCGATGACGAATTCTTCAAGTGCTCTTAACATTCTCTCTATCGCTTCATCTCTTGTCTTCGCATGTACGATGAGTTTGGCAAGCAGTGAGTCATAATATGGTGGGACAACATATTCCTGATAAATGTGCGAATCAATTCTTACTCCATATCCACCCGGGAAATGAAGCGCTGTTATCTTTCCGGGCGACGGTCTAAAGCCGTTGAACGGGTCTTCTGCGTTAATTCTACATTCGATAGCGTGTCCGTTTGGTTTCAATTGTCCCTGTTTAATGTTAAGTTTTTCGCCAGCAGCAATTCTAATTTGTTCCTTAACTATGTCAATTCCGTAAACCATTTCTGTGACTGGATGTTCCACCTGAATTCGAGTGTTCATTTCCATGAAGTAAAAGTTCCCATCTTTGTCGACCAAGAATTCAATCGTTCCAGCGTTTCTATATTTAACGCTTTTTGCGCCTTTGATCGCAGCTTGTCCCATCGCCTCGCGAAGTTCGGGGGTGACGATTGGGGATGGTGATTCCTCTATAAGTTTCTGGTGTCTTCGTTGAATTGAGCAATCTCTTTCGCCGAGGTGAATAACTTTGCCGTATTCATCAGCGAGGATTTGGATTTCAATGTGTCGTGGTTTTTCGATAAATTTTTCGATGTAAAGCGATGGATTTCCAAACGCTGCTTCCGCTTCAGCTCTTGCGGTTTGCCAAGCGTTTTCAAGTTCGTCTTCATTATGTACTAATCTCATCCCTTTACCTCCACCACCAGCGGAAGCCTTTAACATTATCGGATAACCGATCTCATTTGCAATTTCTCTTGCCTCTTCAAGTGTTTCAACGATGCCTTCACTCCCCGGGATCACTGGAACACCAGCCTTACGCATCGTTTCTTTTGCAAGCGATTTATCCCCCATTGCTTCGATCGCATCGGGCGTTGGACCGATAAATTTAATTCCGGAGGATTCGCAAATCTCTGCAAACATCGCATTTTCAGCAAGAAAACCATATCCGGGATGGATCGCTTCTGCATTTGTTATCTCAGCTGCAGCGATTATTCGCGGAATGTTAAGATAACTTTCCTTGCTTGGCCCAGGACCTATACATACAGCCTCATCTGCAAATCTAACATGGAGGGAATATCTATCTGCTTCTGAATAAACCGCGACGGTTTTTATCCCGAGTTCTTTACAAGTTCTGATGATCCTTAAAGCGATTTCACCTCTATTGGCAATTAAAATTTTTCTGAACAAAACTTGAAGCGGATTTAATTTTCAATCAAGTAGTTCTATCAAGAAAAGAGGTTGACCGTATTCAACGGGTTGAGCGTTTTCAACTAAGATTTTGGCGATTCTCCCGTGAACATCCGATTCGATTTCGTTCATAAGTTTCATCGCTTCAACTATGCATAAAACTGTGCCCGGAAAAACCTCGTCTCCAACCTTAACATACGGTTCTGCATCTGGAGCGGGTGCCCGATAAAATGTCCCAACTATCGGAGATTTTATCTCATGATATTTTTTCCCAACCTCAACCGTTGGGGCTTCTACAGTTTCGGTTTTCTTTTCTTCTTTAATCTCAGTTGAAATGGTTTGCTGAACTTGTGGTGTCACAGGTGGAACTTGTGAAACGGGCACCTGAAATTGCGGAAACCCAGCAGGTTGATAAATTGGAAAAGGAATAGGGATATAATTTGGCAATGAATTTGCACCTGCAGAAGCGCTTGTCTCACCTTTTTTATTTTTACTTATCCTTAACCTTGAACCTTCGATCTCTATCTCAACTTCCTCAACCCCGCTTTCGTCAACTGCCTTGATAAGTTCTTTGATGTAATTTAGATCCATTTTCGAGCCTCATAATTTTATTTTACTCTTTCTACATATTCACCGGTTCTTGTATCAACTCTGATTTTTTCACCCTGCTCGATAAAGAGTGGGACATTTATAACCGCGCCTGTTTCAAGTTTTGCTGGTTTCATTACATTTGTAACTGTATCGCCCTTGATCCCTGGTTCAGTTTCGATAACTTCAAGTTCAACAAATGTCGGAAGTTGTATTCCGAGGATTTGGTCACCGTCAAACAAGATATCAACAGTTTCGTTCTCCTTCATGAACAAAGCATTGTCCCCAACCAATTCTGCAGGAACATGGATTTGATCAAATGTTTCAAGATCCATAAAGACAAATTCATCACCATCTTTATATAGGAATTGAAATTTTTTAAAATCAAGGCGCACGATTTCGATTTCCTCGCCGGAGTCGAATGTTTCCTCGAGAATTCGACCTGTTTTTACATCTTTTAATCTAACGCGCACAAAAGCGCCACCGCGTCCTCTTTTTACATGTTGAAAATCGATGATCGTATAAACTTTACCGTTATATCTTATGTTCAAACCATTTCTAATGTCAGCAGTTGTTGCCATAAAGAGCTTAGATTTTATTTTGGGTTTGCCTTGAAAATATAAATAAAACCTCGGATAAAAACAAGCGTTAGCCAAAGGTATTTGAACTAAAAATTTAAAAATTCGATGATTTTCCCTCAAAATTCCTTGCTTTTTAACCCCCTCAAAATTATCTTACCTTTGACTTGAAAAACAAATTTTTCTCAATATGCAAAAAATCGCACTTTTTTCTTGCTTCTTAACACTACTAATTCTTATCTTGCTTTATGGATGTGATAAACCAAGAGATTTAATTACGCCGACGCATATTGACAGAGTTCCTGAGGTAAAAAATTTAAGGGCTGAGGTTGGGAAGACCGCGACGGGGAAGAGATTAGTTCTTTTAAATTGGGATTATGTAGACAATGGAAACTTGAAGGAGTGGGAGGTTTACAGAGCTTTGCGTGATACCGCTGGTGGAAATTATTCATTCCTTCAACCGCCGGTTAAAGTTCCAAGTTATGCTGATTCAACAATACCAAGTTTTACTGAGGATAGCATTTGGGTTTATTACAAAGTTATTCCTGTCGGATATGATAGGTTTCTCGGGAAACCCGGGATGGTTAGAGTAACGCTTTATCGCAACTAAAACTAAAGAGGTAAAATCATGCGTAAAATTATCGCATTAATTTCGATTGCTCTGCTTATTTTTGGGAGCAGGGCTTATTCACAATGGGCTCCGCTTGACACAGCGACCCATAAATGGTTCACGGTTGATAACACTCCAAACTTAGCTGGGACATCCGCAAACTGGGAAGTTGACCGGGATAGCGCAGATGGTTATTATGAGAAAGAACCAAACACCGTTGCAAGTGGTCAACCAGGTCCCGGCTGGTTTACAAACACTGGTGCTGCAAATGTTGGTCCTGATCATCGAAGGACTCCTTACACAGCCGGAAGCCCATCTGGTGCTTGGGCGAAGTATATCTTTGGGATTCCGACACAGACACAAAACAACATTCTTGATGAGGACGATTACTATATTCTTTACTTTTACTTACAGCAAAGTGGCAATGCTTCTCCAAATATGTATGTTACGGTTGAAAGATTCGGCGAAGGTTTTTATGCGGACTCGTTAAGACATAATGAAATGTTGAACGGCGCTGATTTGCCGAGGTTACAGCAAGCGGGGTTATGGAGTCCAACACAAAATGCGGGTGATGGTTCGTGGTATCCACTTACAATTTTGCGTTTAAACGCTGGGGCGCCTACGATTGTAACGCTTGGTGCAGATACATTGACCCCAGCTTTTCTAAGAGCTGATGCGGTGAGAGTTTTAAGAAGCAAACTTCCAAGAGATCTTGAATTCGGGCGCAGGATGAAAGGGAACCCATGGGAAAGTACAACTCCAGATACCACAAGACCGAACGCTGATCATTTCGCTTTATACAGAGTTGGAGAAGTTTTTCCTGAAGTGACTATTGGCGAAACCGCTGAGAAGAAAGTCAGATTGTTTAATCTCGGTGATAGCGTTTTAACCATTTATAATGTTTATGGGCACACCGGAAGATTTTATACAAATGATCCTATGCCAATAAGAATAGATCCTGGGAAATATTATGATTTGACGGTTGTGTTTAGACCTTATCAGGAGGAATTTGCAGTTGATTCACTTGCAATTGAAAGCGATGATCCCGAAGAACCAGTGGCTTATCTTCATGTCGTTGGTCAGGGGTTGAATTATAATTTCATTATGAATGCGAGCGATGGGACCGAACCACATTGGAGGGCTCCCGGCGGAGACCAAGTTCTTTATCAAGAGGTGCCAACGGGATGGTTGAATTCAGTTGCAAGCCCATATCCGTTCCCAATCCCAGGTGGAAATAGGTATAGCAGAGTTTACACTGGAACAGCTCAAATTCCATATGCAGTTTATCAATTTGTAATTCCTGACACGCTCGGTGGTGATTATATACTTGAATACAGTGGACCCGCTGGTTCGCCAAATGCTGCGACAGCAGCTCAAATTGATGTTGTCACACCATTTTTTGCTGATACACAGAGAGTAACGGGATTTAATGAAAGACAAATAGCAGGAGCGGTTATTTGGGCTCAGATAGGCGGAGCAGGTCATACATTCAAACTTAATCCCGGTGGACCAACACAGGTAATCTTTAGTAATCCTGGGCAAGCGTCGGATAACTTTTTGAGGACGGATTTGCTACGAGTTCGCAAGGTTCCAACACATCCACAGATTACAGTTGCATCGAGGACTATTAGCTTCGGTGAAGTGGCGATTGATTTGGTAGAGAGGGAATTGCAAGGGAATTATCGAACAACGGTAACAATTGGTAGCAATGGTGAGAAAGCGCTTTGGATTTATGATATTCATTTTGTGGATACATCAGGTATATTTAAGATTATAAACATGCCGAGATTACCCCTTGAGCTTCCTGCGATAAATGGAAAGTTTAATCTCGTTGTTGAGTTTGCACCCCAAGATATAAGAACTTATAGAGATACGCTTTATATTATTTCTAACTCCAAATTCGACAGTGTTTTGACGATTGTTTTCACTGGAACTGGAAGAGGGACGCTTGTTTATGCTGATAATGATGTTGAAAATGATTTTTACGCGCAACCGACGATAGTTGATTATGTTTATCCGCCAAATGACACGACCTATGATAAGTGGAACAGGATAACTGGGAGTGGTATTAATAACTCAAGATTGCTTGCTTATATCTACGGTGCTCCGGGAGCGTTTGCTGAGTGGTATCCATTCATCCCGTTCAGAGAAGGTGCAGTTGAGGTTGATAGTTTTGATGTTTATGCAAGAACTGGGCTTGCTGCGAATAATTCAACACCAAGGGCAAGATATTTGATTTATCAGCAGGGTGGAGCTCAACCTGAGACAGTAATTGTAAGCCAACTTGGCGTTGAGAGGATTTATCTTGGTAGATTTCAATTTAGACGCGGTGGTCGTGATTTTACGATGGGTTCGAAGCAAACCGCGATCTATGGATACATTAGGCTTGAGAATGACACCGCGCTTGTGAGTGCATATTATGCTGATTCACTTATCAACAGGGCGAAGCAAGATAGTTTTGTCATAAGAGCGGACGCTATTGAAATTCGCGAAGCACCAAAGCCAGTGAAGGTGCAAATAACTTCAAATGAAATTCCAAAAGAATTCTATCTGGGTCAGAATTATCCTAACCCATTCAACCCGACAACGGATATTGAATTCTCAGTTCCAGTTGCTGTAAATGTTGAGATAAAGGTATATGATATACTTGGTAGGGAAGTTACGACGCTTATAAATGAATTTGTCCAACCTGGCAAATATAAGGTGAGATGGAATGGGTTGGATAGAAGTGGAAGGACTGTTGCCTCAGGTGTTTACTTATATGTTATGAAAGCCGGTAAATTTATACAGACGAAGAAGATGATGCTTCTCAAGTAAAAATTAAAAGCCCGGGTCAATGCCCGGGCTTTATTTTTTAATCTTCATCTTGGTTGTTATCATATCTTGTTTTTGTTCTCAGAACTTTTGAGAAGCAGTAAATTGTAAGCGTTGCTACAATTCCCCATGCAAGTGTCATAAATATAATCCCTTCCGTTGTGAGTTTCATGTTAATTAACCCAATTTTGTTTTTTCGCGTTTTTTCCATGCTATTCTGACCATTAAAATCATTGCGGTGAAAATTAAAAACATCAATATCCTTGCACCCCATCTGTACGGAACATCGGTTGGATTGATGCCTACCATAAGGAAGGTGGGAATGGCATCTTGAATCAGCCAGTTTATCATAATGAAAAGAAGATAGAGTGGGGTGATATACTTTATGATGTAATAGAAGATGCGTGGAATTTTTATATCTGCGCCTTTTGTAATTTCAGCCCAGCCCTTGTCCATTCCGAATATCCAAGCGAAGATTATAATTTCAAACATAGCAAAAAGCACCAGCCCGAAAGTACCAGCCCAATAATCCATTTCATCAAGAAATCCATGCTTTAGAAAGAAAACAACAAAATGAATTGCTATGAACACAGAAAAACCAATTAATGTAGTTGCTCTGCCATGTGAGATTCCAAATTCTTCTTTAAGGAAAGCGATTAAGGGTTGAGCCATTGCAACAGATGAAGTTATGCCAGCAAAGAATAAAAGTAAGAACCAGATAAAGCCAAAGAATTCCCCAAATGGAAGTTTCTGGAAAATTATTGGCATAGACACAAATCCAAGATTAAAGGCTCCACCTTTTGCAATTTCTTGTGTTGTTTCGATCCCGAAGAATGCAGCTGCCACAGGGATTGCGATGCTTGCTCCAAGAATTACCTCGACAAACTCATTTGTTGATGCTGTAGAGAGACCACTTAAGGCAATGTCGTCATTTTCTCTAAGATAACTTGCATATGCTTGAAGCGTTCCCATTCCAACGCTTAATGTGAAAAAGATTTGCCCAGCTGCAGCGAGCCAGATTTTTGCATCACCAAGTTTTGAAAAATCAGGATTCCAGATGAAGGCGAAGCCACTTTCAACGCTCCAGTCTGGGTGATTTACGGGATCAGGCGTTCCAAGTGTTACAACTCTTATGACTAAAATAATTGCGAACAAGAAAAGCGTTGGCATAGCAATCTTTGCAAACATCTCTATCCCACGGGATATACCGCGGTATAGGATGAAAAAGTTGAGGAATAAAGTTACACACATAAAAAAGTATGCAGGCAAGATGCTTTGAAAATAATTTTTTTCTATGCCTTGATAACTTTGCAAAAAGCTTCGCATCGCTTCAAAAGTCGTTTCCCCAAAATATGCCCTTGTAATTGAGAAAAAGCTGAATGCAAGCGTCCAAGATTCAATGTATGTGTAGTATATCATTATCACTGTTGAGATGAACAGTCCGAGCGCTCCAAGATATTTCGATATCGGTGCTTTCCACATCGCATCAAACATTCCCGGGGCACTTCCATGCCCAAATTTTCCACCATATCTTCCGATAGCCCATTCGACCCACATCAGAGGGATTCCCAAAAGAAGAAAAGCCACGAAATAAGGGATCATAAAAGCTCCACCGCCATTTTGCGCAGCTTGGACTGGGAAACGAAGAAAATTCCCAAGCCCAACTGCATTTCCCGCCATCGCAAGTATTAAACCAATTCGAGTAGCCCAACGCTCTCTTTTTGCCATTGCGCCTCCTTTTGGATTAGTTTTTAATTTTAGTGAATTTAAACCGTGTGGGCTTTTTTAACCTCTTTGACGTGAGATTAAAGAAAATTGTGTCGAGAATTTTCATAAACTCCGTTGTTGAGTTTTAAATTTTTCTAAATGATAAAAACTTTAACTGAAATTTTCAAGACATTTCGGGTAAAATTTCTTAAAGCCCCGATAAATGCGATTTTTTTAAGATCGAATTTTTTCAATAAAATTTATTGACTTATGCGAAAGGCGTTTTTATATTAAAGGTGAAAAAAAATGAAATTTTCGAATATGCGGATAATCATTGCACTTTTGATTTTACTTCATAATTATATTCTGGGGCAGAGCGGGGACGAGATTAAAAATTATTTTAAAATTGCTGGTGAAGAATTTGGTGTTCCATCAGAAATTCTTGAGGCGATAGCATTTGTAAACACGCGATGGACGCACATCGAGCCAGAAAAATTTGCCCCGCCTTGCGATGGGAAACCACCTGTTTATGGAATTATGGGACTCAGGGATGATGATTGGTTTGGACATAGTTTAATTGAGGGAGCAAAGTTAATAGGCGTTCCAGTTGATGTTGTGAAAAAAGATGTTTACCAAAATATAAGGGCTGGCTCCGCTCTGCTTGCAAAACTTTCCAGTGAAAAAGGATTGAAAAAAGGAATAACAAAACTTGAAGATTACAAAGATGCAGTTGCAAAGTTTAGCGGAATCCCACAGCCAGAGATAGCCCAAATTTTCGCCTATGATGTTTATAAAGTTTTATCAACTGGATTTGAAGGGTTCGGTATAAAGATTGAAAAAAGAGAAATAGATTTGTCAATTTTTCCGAAAGATTTATTTGAAAAGTCAGGTTTGAAAATTATAAAACCAGATGAGATAAACTCCGAAGATTATCCACCCGCTGTTTGGGATCCGAGTCCAAATTACACAGCAAATAGATCTTATACAACGCGAATTGTAATACATGTTACACAGGGAAGTTTTGCAGGAAGCGTATCTTGGCTTAAAAATCCTCAATCACAAGCAAGCGCACACTATGTTATTCGTAGTTCTGATGGATACATTGTTCAACTTGTCCGCGAGAGAGACAAGGCATGGCACGCAAGATGTTGGAATAGTTTTACGCTTGGGATCGAACATGAGGGTTACATAGAACGACCCGATGTTTGGTTTACGCCTGTTATGTATCTTGAATCTGCGAAACTTGTTCAGAATATGGTGAGAAGATGGCTTATCCCCGTTGATAGCAATCATATCATAGGGCATAATTTTTGGCAACAGCCACAGTGGCCTATTGTTAGGCAAGAATGGGATTTCGCAACTTATGATCCTGCTTCAACTTATCCGAAATCTTGTAATGATCACACTGATCCAGGTCCGGGATGGAATTGGCAATATTATTTAAGTTTGATTCGCTCGGATCAAGTGCCACCGAAAGTTATCGCGGTCACGCCTGAATCTGGGACGCACAATTTCAAAACTTATAAATCTGTTAAGATCGAATTTTCCACACCTATGGACAAATCATCTGTTGAATCAAATCTTGTTATAACCCCGGCGGATACTGTGACATTGATATGGAGTTTGGATCAACGCATTCTTGAGATAAAGCCAAACAAGTTTTGGGAATTTTCAACGCATTATACAATAAAAATCGATACAGGTGCGAAAAGTGTCCTTGGTTTAAGAATTGATGGTGATGGCGATGGCAACCCGGGCGATCCATATTATATGGAGTTTACAACAACTGAGCCGGATGTCTCTCCACCCGTTGTTGAAAAAGGTTATCCGTCGGGTGAGAATGTTAGCATTTATGCAGAGATGAAATTCGTCTTTGATGAGCCAATTGAAAGCGCAAGTTTGGCGAGTAGAGTTAGACTGCTTGATGAAAACGATCAGACTGTTTCAATTACCGGTGGGAAACATATCATAAAAGATGATAAAAGCATTGTAACCTTTAAACCTGCAAGCACGCTTTTAAATAATAAAATTTACAAGGTTAAATTTTCAGCTGGCTTAAAAGATCTGTTTGGCAATGCGACACAGGTGGATTATGTTTTTACATTTAGAACTGAGCCGGGGATTTTTTCTCAAGGGACTTTGATAGATTCTTTTGAAACCGCGAGTTCATGGTGGAAGCCAACTCAAAGTGGAAGCACAGTTGGAGTTGATGTAAACGCAACAGATTTTATTATAACTGCTGAAAAGAAAAAGAGCGGTTCGAATTCAGGTAAATTGATCTATAAGTTTGTCAATGAAAGTGGCGGAGTTGTGAGAATTTACAATCCATCGAAGCCAAGCGTTTCCGATGTGCAGGGAGATATTGGATTGTGGGTTTATGGCGATTTAAGCGGAAATCAACTTGAACTATGGTTTTATAATCCGAACAATTATATTGTAGCGCTTGGACCGATAAACTGGTATGGATGGAGATTTATATCTTGCCCAATTTCTTCCGTTCCGGGTACAAGCAAACAATTTCATAGCATCGTCCTAAGACAGGTTAGCGGAGCTGATAAAGAGGGTGAATTGTATTTCGATGATCTTCAAGTTGGCGGTAAAATTACAAGCGTCGCATCGAGTGAATTTCCAATTGAATTTTCACTCAAGCAAAATTATCCAAACCCATTTAACCCGGGAACTACAATAGAGTTTGATATACCGGAGAGGTCGTATGTCAAACTTAGAGTTTATGATGTCCTTGGGAGAGAAGTTAAAACTTTAGTTGATGAGGAGCTTTTGCCCGGAAAGTATTTTGTCAAGTTTGAGTCAGATGGGTTGCCAAGCGGAGTTTATTTTTACAGGCTTGAAGCAGGTAAGTTCGTCGCTGTGCGGAAGATGATCCTGGTGAAATAGATTTGTTTGAAAATTTAATAGAATAAATCAAATGATGCGAAGATTTATTCGCCCATTGACTCAGGAAGAAAGGGAGAAATTTTTAAAAGTTGTCGAGGAAAGCAAGGATAAAAACCCGGGGCTTTATCGCAAGATAAAGGTGATTTTGTTAAGCGATCAAGGTAAATCGGTCAAAGAGATAACCAAAGAACTTGGGCTCACAAAACAAGCGGTTAATTATATTTTCAAACAGTTTGAAAGATTGGGTGTTGATGGGTTTTTGGCGAAGAAGAGGGGGAGAAGGATAAGATTCACGGATGAGCATAAACAAAAAATAGTTGATTTGGTAAATCAATTTGCACCGGTTGAGTTTGGCTTTAAGAAAAATTATTGGACCCTTAGTTTGATTGTAAAAGCGATGAAAAAAATTTATAACATTGAGATTTCAACAAACACGGTTCGAAAAATTTTAAAAGATAATGGAATTGATCTTAAAGCGATTCGGGATAGGTTTAAAAAACGCAAGTTGATCGATTTTCTCAAATAAGGCCCCACAGATTTCGGTCGAGACTTCTATATTGAATTGCCTCGCTTAAATGTTCGGGTTTTATGTTTTCACTTCCTGCGAGGTCAGCTATCGTCCTAGCGACTTTTAATATCTTATCATATGCACGCGCGGAGAGCCCAAGTTTCGTGATAGCATTTTTAAGTATAGATTCGCCCTCAGGATCAATTTTACAAAACTCACGAATTTCTTTTGTTTGCATATCCGCATTTTTGTAAAGATTTTTTCTGCCTTTAAATCTTTTGAGTTGAATTTCCCTTGCCTTTATAACTCTTTCCCTTATCTGTGCTGATGTTTCGCCGGAAGTTTTACTTGTAAGTTCTGAATATTTTACTGCTGGGACCTCGATATGTATATCGATTCTATCAAGTAACGGACCTGAAATTTTTCCCATATATTTTTGGATTTGTGCGGGCGAGCAAGTGCATTGTTGATATGGATTCCCAAGATTTCCACACGGGCATGGGTTCATAG
>FWWL01000727.1_pt1 | contig 48162 bp, 42 predicted proteins | sample 2228331 | NCBI WGS metagenome assembly FWWL01 (sample SAMEA103939775, study PRJEB20133) | metagenome | reverse complement strand
GCTCGCCAGCGTAGTCAACGATTTCCCCGGCGAGAGAGAAAAGCGAATCTTCCGTACTCAGAGAAAATTCTTCCAGACTGATATCATCCCGACCGAGCCAGGCTTCCAGTTTCAGCCGGACCGGCTGAAGTTTTCCCTGCCCATAATCCAGGGTTCCTGAATCGTTTTTCAGCGAAATCCGATGGGTTGAGCTTTCAGCTTGATAGACAACCGAGGCCTCAAGACCGGAGAGGGTAAAAGAAAGCGGAATCTCTCGCTCTTCAAGAGATAAGGATCCTCCGGTGAGCAAAAGTCTGTCAATCCTGAAAGAAAACGGACCTGAAGCTGGAGGCTCGGGTTGACTATCTGAAACTTGTTTCTTTTCAGCCGTCTTTTGAAGAGCGAGTTTTATTTTCGGCCCGGTTATTTCCAGGTTTTTAATCCGTACCTCTTCTCCGGTGATCGTCGACCAGCCGCTCTGGAAAACGAGTTGATCGCAGGAAAAGCTCTCGAGCGGCCCTGACGCCCCGGGGCCTGAAGCGATCTGCACTTTCTGAAGCGACAGTTTGAGCTTGAAAATATTGACCTTAACCCGGGAGGCCTGAACGATCAATCCGGTTTTTTTCTCGATTATTCTACCGGCTTTTTTCAGAAGGAATTTTCCTCCCGATGAGGTCTGAAGCACCAGGCCGCTCAGTATCAGAACCAGAATTAAACCCAGCAGGCACCAGGCAGTTATTCTTAAAAACCTGAATAAAATGTGTTTTCTATTCCCCCTGATTTCTTTTTCCATGTATCAAATTATAAATGCGAGCAGAAATTGATTCAATCAGTAAAATTCATCTGCACACGCGGATTTCAGCGAACTTTCTTCAATCGAATGACATGCTCTGAACCGGGCGGTGCGCCTCGCTATATTAATCACCGCAGGCCATCGCTCGAAACTGATGCTGGTTGTCCTGGCTTCGGCGAGTCTGCCAGGTTGAATGAAAAACCTCAGACAATCAATCTTGGAATGAGAGGGTTGATTCTGGTGACGATTTCATAGCTTATCGTTCCGGCCAGAGCGGCTAACTGGTCCGCGGTAATTTTATCGCGTCCATCGCTCCCGATAAGGGTTACAGTATCTTCCAGAGCCACGCCAGGAATATCGGTAACATCAACCATGATAAAATCCATGCAGACCCGGCCGCGCACCTGAGCTCTTTTTCCCTTCACCAGAACGTAGGCAGCGTTGGAGAGGCTGCGGTCGTAACCATCGTAATACCCTACCGGAATGACCGCGAGTTTCGTCGGTCTGGTCGTGCGATAGGTGCATCCATAACCTACATAGGCCCCGCGGGGAACTGACTTTACCTGGGCAATCTTAGCTTTCCAGCTCAGCACCGGTTTCAATTTTAACGGCTGCTGACCGCGCAGGCGACAGGAAACCAGAGTCTCTCTAGACGGCCAGAGCCCGTAAAGGCCGATTCCGACCCTGGCCAGATTGAAATGGGTTTCGGGGAAAAGAATCGCGGCTGCCGAGCAGGACATATGTCTAACCGGAATTTTCAGTCCCATCTCTTCCGCTACCTTCAGCGCCTGAAGAAAATTATTAAGCTGATATTTGGGATAAATATCGTCGGTGGTGTCCTCGATGTTGGCAAAATGAGAGGAAAAACCTTCGATCATCACCTCCGGGTGCTTCCGGCTCATACGGAGAAAAGAACCGAGTTTGCCGACCGGAATTCCCTGGCGGTTTGTGCCGGTTTCTATTTTAACATGAACTAAAGCCGGTCTTTTCATTTTTCTGGCAGCTCTGGCCAGAGCCTCAAGGGTTCCGGAATTGTAGACGGTAACCCTCAGGTCTCCCTGAACGGCATCTTCCGCGCCTGCCAGCGGCAGATATCCGAGTATCAGAATTTTCTGTCTGAAACCAGCCTGCCTGAGGGTTAAACCCTCTTCCAGGCTGTGGACTCCAAACCAGCCGATTCCGGCTTCCTCTGCCAGTCCGGCTATCTCCTTTAATCCGTGGCCGTACGCATTTGCCTTTATCACCGCCATGAGCTCGGTCTTTCCCAGGCGCTTTCGGAACTCCGCCACATTGTGGAAAAAAGCCCGGCGGTTTATTTCAACCCACTGAACAACTTTATCATCTGGCTTCATGGCTTTTTGATTTTTTGAAATTTTTCTCAGCCTAGAATTTTCGCCCGCTCGCCCAGAATTTTTTCAAATTGTTCCCGGCGGTAGACGATGTCGGCTCTTTCCACCCCGGTGGAGATCAAGCCGACCTCAGTTTCCAGGGTATCCTCCAGCCAGTTCAGGTAGTCGAGAAAACCTGATGGCATTTCCGAAAAATCGCGCGCACGATGAATTGAACCCTTCCATACCGGAAAAGAGCGGTAGAGCGGTTCAACCCGTTCAAGCATCCAGGCATCGGAAGGAAAATCTTTTAAGACTTCCCCTCTGTAACGATAGGCATAACAGGCTTTAATCTCCCTCAGGCCTTCGAGAACGTCCGGCTTGGTCAGAGCGATCAGGTCGACCCCGTTTATCCGGCAGGCGTAGCGAACAGCCACCGCATCAAACCAGCCGCACCTCCGCGGCCGTCCGGTGGTGGCTCCAAACTCGTCGCCCCTCCTGGCGATAATCGCACCGGTCTCATCCCTGAGCTCGGTCGGAAAAGGTCCGCTGCCCACCCGCGTGGTGTACGCTTTGGTTATTCCGAGCACACCATCAACCTTTTTCGGGCTCAATCCGAGCCCGGTGCACACACCGCCGGCGGTGGAACTGGATGAGGTGACGTAAGGATAAGTCCCATGATCCAGATCCAGCAGCGCGCCCTGAGCTCCTTCAAACAGCACCCATTTCCCGTTCGCTATCTGAGAATCCAGAAAAGCAGAGACATCCGCCACATAAGGAGCCAGTCTCTCTCCCAGAATTCTGTATTCTTCAAAAATTTCTGCAGCCGAAAGAGCCGGATATCCAAAAGTTTCGAGAATACGGTTTTTAAGCCTCAGGCTGTCTTCGATTTTTTCCTTCAAAATTTCAGGCTCGAGGAGGTCACCCACCCTTATTCCCCAGCGGGCTGCTTTATCCTCATAACAGGGACCGATGCCCCGGCAGGTGGTTCCGATCATCTTTTCTCCCCGGGTGCTTTCAGCAATTTTTTCCAGCAGCGGATGGTAAGGCATAATCACCTGAGCCGCCCGGCTGACCAGAAGACGCTCCGGGGACACATCAACTCCCAGAGATTTCAGGTCATCTATTTCCTTAAAAAAAGCCTGAGGGCTGAACACCAGGCCGTTCCCGATGACACAGACTTTATCCGGATGCAGAATGCCCGACGGAATAAGATGCAGAACGATTTTTTTTCCCAGGAGATAAACGGTGTGGCCGGCGTTATGTCCGCCCTGGTACCTGGCCACAATCTCAAAAGCCGGCGCCAGAAAGTCAACTATTTTGCCCTTGCCCTCATCTCCCCACTGAGTGCCGAGCACCAGAAGATTGGCCATGTTATCACCTTAACCTTCAAGAATTCATAAGCTTTCAGCCAGAAACCTTCGGTATTCTATCAGAATTTGAAAGGCCCTTAAAGTCTTCAGAAAGCAAAGCCCAGCTGGACGAGAAGCATGTTATCCTTTAATTTCACATTCTGTTCTTTATTCCAGTCATACTCGATCTTCGCAAAAAAAACTGAAGCCAGGTCAAGTCTCAGGCCTACAGCCGACCTGGTCTTCTTTTTCATGGAATCGAAAAAAATGTTCAGCGGAGGCGCCTGTTCATCATCTATCACATCGTCCGGAAGGTCAGACTTCTGATAGCTGTAATAAAGCCGAAAATTCTTAAACAGCATGCTCACTGTAAGGTAATAGCCGTCAAAATTTATTTTCTGGTTGAGATAGGGATGGTCATAGGCAGCCTGGATCGACCGACCCCGGACTTCCCACTCAGGAGTAACCCAGATTAAATCAACACCTTTGAATTGAACATCCTTCGTCCCGTCAGGATCGTATCTGCCTGTGTAGAAGGAGCCACCAAGTTCAGCTCCCTGCCCGAACCTGATAGCCAGCCTGCTTCCGATTCCTTTATCTTTGTTGTTGTCGACGAAACCTGTCCGCAGATAACCCTCGGAGCCGGGCGCCAGGTCCGCCTGCAACCCGTTCACCAGATAAGCAGAAAAATTGAAAAAGCTCAGGTCTCCCTGCCAGCAAATTCCCAGGTCATGCAATCGATAGGGGAAAAAATGGAAAACCAGCGGCCGGAAGACCGTCGGGTTTTCCTGCGGGCGGGCTGACCAGTTGTACCGGCCGAACGGAATTTCAAACAGACCGAACTTCAGGTTGACAAACCTGCTGCCTTGAAAACTGAGGAAGGCCTGAGCGACCTTAAAGAAGCCCTGAAGCTCCATCCTGCCTTCAGCCGCAAAACTGAGCTTTCCGTAAACAGTTCCGGAAAGGCTCAGACCACCGTTAAAATTGGCAAAGGTACCAAGAGGATAATATCCCTGGCTCTGGCTCTTAAGATATTCAAAGGAAAAGTAGCCTCCGGGTTTAACCTGAGCTTTCAAACACACCCCGAGCATAAAAAAGATAAAAAAGGCCGAAAAGATTTTTCGAATTCCCATTTTTCGCCCCGTTGAGCAAATTAACCAGCTCTTAAACTGGCTGATCAAAAATAACCGAAAAATCAAAACCTTCCTCAAGAATCTCGTTCTTATACTGATTTATCTTCTTTCCCGACTGCACCAGGCGGGCAATTTCCTGAGCGCCTTTTCTCGTGCCAAACCAGATGGCTCCGACCACCCGATCATCCTTCAACACGAGCTTTTTGTATATACCGGATTCAGGGCGGTAATTCGAGATGATTTCAAAACCGTCCCCTTCAGGAGATATCAGCCCGACCGAGGTGAGATAAATCCCGGCCACCTTCAGGGTGCTGAAGGGAACCGTCCCTTCATAACGTTTCTCCTGACCGCAGAGGTTATAAGCCAGAACTCTCGCCTGTTCAAAAGCTGCCGGGATCAGACCATAAACTCTCCCACGGTGTTCAGCGACATCGCCGATGGCATAAATTCGATCGCATCCGGTCCGGAGATAATCATCCACCACCACCCCGCTTGAACAGGGCAGGCCAGCAGCCTGAGCCAGTTCCAGTCTGGGTTTCACTCCGGAAGCAAAAATTACCGCTTCTGCTGGTATCATCCGACCGTCCTGCAAATGCACCGCCCTGACCTGTCCGTCACCGACAATTTCAGCCGCCTGCTGACCCGTGTAGAATTTAAGACCGATGGCTTCAAGGTAAGATTGAAGCATCCTGGCGCCGGTTTCGTCCAGCTGCCGTGGAAGAAGCCGCGGGAAAACTTCCACCACCGAAATGCGGTCGAGTCCCCTGAGACTGAGCGCCCGGGCTATTTCCAGACCGAGAAGTCCCCCTCCAAGGATGACTACCTGCGGCCTCAGGTGAACGTAATCTAAAAGCCCGAGCACATCGTCAAGAGTCCGGACAGTAAAAATCCCCTTTAAATCATTTCCCGGAACCGGGGGCACCGACGGGCGGGCGCCGGTAGCCAGCACCAGATGGTCCGCCTTCAACCGGCTTCCGTCTGCCAGCTCAATGGACCGGTCGGTGGGGTCAACAGATAACACGCGTTGCCCGAGCCTCAGCTCGAGCCTCTGCCTTTCAGCCCAGTTTTCCCCGAAAGCGAAAACCTTTTCCAGCGGAATCAGACCGGCGAGAAAATCGATGAGATTTGGACGCGGATAATAAGGATGGGGTTCCTCGCTGACTATGGTTATTTCAGCCTGAGAATCGAGCTCTCTGATGGTCTTGCCGCAGATGGTGCCAGCCACTCCATTTCCGACGATCACTATTTTCATTTTTTTATCTTTTTTTCCTTCTGGCTATTTCCAGAACCAGGGCTTCTATTCCATTTTCTGGAAAAATTCTTTACCCACCCCGCACTGCGGACAGACCCAATTGTCCGGAAGCGATTCAAACGGAGTTCCCGGCGGAATGTTGTTGTCGGGATCTCCAAGTTCCGGGTCATAGATATACCCGCAAGCCGTGCATTCCCATTTTTCCATTCTGTGCCTCCTTTATTTTCTAAGCTCAATTATACCCGATAAAAAAATTAAAACAAACGCAAAACTGGCTCCCGACCCCGGCTCATTTCAATAATTCTTTCTTTAAGACGACTGTTTCTCTGGATCGGTCTATCATTTTTGATGGCGATATGAAGCGCCCGGTAAGACCCGATGATCACGCTCAATTTTCTCGCCCGGGTTAAGGCGGTGTAAAAAAGATTCCTCTGGAGCATGATGTAATGCTGAGTGAGAAGAGGCATGACCACCGCCTGGTATTCATTACCCTGAGCTTTATGGACCGAAATGGCATAAGCTAAAACCAGGTCAGCCAGTTCATCCTTCTCATAAAAAACGAGCCGCCCGTCAAAATCGACCAGCAAACCGAACCTTTCCGGGTCCACCTGAGCCACAATTCCCAGGTCTCCGTTAAAAACTTCTTTCTCGTAGTCGTTTCTGATCTGCATCACCTTGTCGCCGACCCGGAATTCTTTCTGTCCAACCTTCAGGCCAGCAGAACCGGGGTTGAGCAGCTTCTGCAGCTCCTGATTGAGGTTATCCACCCCGACCAGACCGCGGTACATCGGAGTTATTACCTGAATCTGGGTGGAAAGCGGATTAAGCTTCAGGCGCCTCGGGATATTCTCCCTGCATAGCTTAAGTATGAGCTTAAGCACCTTTTCCTCATCTTCCTGCGGAATGAAATAAAAATCCGCATTCGGATCCTTTCGTCCGGGATAGATCGGAGGCTGTCCCTGGTTGATGCGATGAGCGTTGACCACTATCAGACTTTCCCGCGCCTGCCGGAAGATTTCATCCAGCCTGATGACCTCGACCAGACCGGAATCGATCAGGTCCCGGAGCAGATTTCCCGGGCCGACCGGAGGCAGCTGATCCTTATCGCCGACCAGGATTAGCCTCATTCCGGAAGAAACCGCCCGAAGCAGATGATACATCAGCGGCAGGTCAACCATCGACACTTCATCCACGATCAGCGCTTCCCCCCGCAGCGGATAAGCTGGACTTCTTCTGAAACGATTTTCTTCAGGCATATATTCCAGCAAACGATGAATCGTCCTGGCTTCCCGCCCGGTGGCTTCAGCCAGACGCTTCGCCGCCCTGCCGGTCGGAGCCGCCAGCAGAATTCTTTTCTGCCAGCTTTCAAAAATCTCCACGATGGCTCGGACGATGGTTGTTTTTCCCGTTCCGGGCCCGCCGGTGATGATGAGAATTTTTTTCTGAAAGCTGCTTTTGATGGCCTTTTTCTGCTGCTCGGAAAAACTCAGGCCGGTTCTCTTCTCAATTTCCGCAATCCTCGATTCCAGGTCAAAATCAGGACGCGGAGCAGGTTCGGTCGCCAGACGGTTGATGATACGGGCTATTTCTTCTTCCGCCTGAAGGAAGAAAGGCAGATAAAGGGCAACCTTTCCGTTCATTTCTTCACTTATCAGAGAGCGGCTGTTAACCAGATCCTTCAGAGCTTCTTCCACTTTTGGCAGACCGACCCGAAGATCCTGGCAGCACCTTTCCCTTACTTCTGTTTCTTCCGAAAAAACATGCCCCTGTTCGTTATCGGTTTCCAGAAGATAAAGGATGTAAGCTTTCACTCTTTCCAGAGAATCGGGCGGCAGGCCGAGTTTCAGGGCGATTTGATCGGCTGTCTTGAAACCTATTCCTCGAATATCAAGGCATAGCTGGTACGGATTGCGTTTGAGAATTTCAAAAGAAGCCTGTCCGTAAGTTCTGTAAATTTTATAAGCCAGAGTGGTCGACACATTATGGGCCTGAAGGAAGATAATCAGGTCCCTGATATCCCGGTGAGCTTCCCACGATTTAAGAATTTCGGCCAGCTTTTTGCTGCCGACCCCCTCAACTTCTCTTAACTTCTCCGGCGATTCGTTCAGAATTTTTACCGTCCCCTCTCCGAATTTTTCCACTATCCGCCGGGCAAGCACCGGCCCTATGCCTTTGATCAGTCCTGAAGCCAGAAATTTTTCCACTCCCCTGACCGAACCCGGCAGAGTCAGGGTGAAGGATTCCATCTGAAAACGGGGACCAAAACGGGAATTTTTTTCCCAGCGACCGGTGATTTTCAGGCACTCACCCGGAGATAACGGCGGAAAATTTCCGACTACCGTGCTCTCTCCGGTTTCTGTTCTTATCCGGAAAACGGTATAACCATTTTCCGGGTTGTAATATATGATCTGTTCGACAGTCCCCTCAAGTAACTCCATGGATTCCGGTTTATATTCTGCGGGCATTTCAACCAGCTTTCAAAATCACCGGGTCTCCCGGGCCCAGACCGAGAAACTCAGCCGCTGACCTCTGGAAAACAGCTATTTCCAGAAGTCCGAGACTGTTGATCAAAAAAAACGGACGGCCAGCGCTGGCTGATGAGTAAGAGGCAGCCATTTCGGTAATTTTCCTTTTCCCGGCAAGAAGCACAGGGCTCGATCCACTGTTTTTTTTCAGGAATTCCACGATAAGCAGCTGGCTGATACTGGTTATCAAATTTCCGAATTTATCACAATACAGGATATGGCCTCGAATTTCCCGGTCCTCGATTTCCGGTTCAGCCACATCAAGAACAACCGGGTGATCGGTCGGACGCCCGATTTCCGTCAGCGGGACTCCCAGACTCAACCAGGCCGCTGCCGGCGCCATCCGGTCTCGGCCCTCAAAGCTGGTCCTTTTTTCCGTCAGAAAATATTTGTTCCCGACCACTTCATAAATTTCGGGATTTTCTTCACGGAAGATCAGCGACAGCACACCGTTGTCAGGAGCGATAAAATAATGTTTATTTCCTTTCGCCAAGAGAATCCGTCGTTCGCTGCCCACTCCCGGGTCGACCACGGTCAAAAAAATCGTTCCTCGAGGGAAAAAACGATAACAGGCCCAGAGAATGAAAGCGGCTGCCAGAAGATTATAATCTGGAACTTCGTGAGTGATATCAACAATGGTGCAGCCTGGATTTATCGATAGAATCACGCCCTTGAGAGAAGCCACAAAATAATCCCGCAGGCCAAAATCGGTAAGAATAGAAATCAGCCCTCTGTTCATGACAGCGATTTTCCCGGGTATTAAATCCGGTCTTCATAATATTATTGCAGTCAGTCAGAAGGGTCAATAATTTTTTCAGGCAGGTCCGTTCAGAAAATAACTCTCAACAGGCGGGACCAGCGAACCTTGAAAAGGAAGCGGAAAAATTTCCTCACCCTGTCCTTCAACCCGTTTTTAAGATAGGCATCCTTTTCGGCTTCGTAGGAAAAATAAATCAGCCAGGGGCGTCCCTTGATGTAAGCGGTTGGCAGGAAGCTCCAGTACCGGCTGTCGAGACTGTTATCCCGGTTATCCCCCATGACAAACACGTGCCCGGGCGGAACCACCACCGGACCATAATTATCCCTGATCACGTCATCATACTGGTAATGATTGTTCTTCTGGAATATCTGCGAATCGTTGTGAACTTTATACCGTTCCTCCAGCGGCCGGTCGTTGACGAAAACTTCCTTATCTTTTATTTCCACCTTTTCCCCTTCAAGAGCGATAACCCTTTTGACAAAATCTTTGCTCAAATCCCTGGGAAACTTAAAAACGACGATGTCCTGCCTCTGGACTTTCCGTGCCGGCAGAATAAATGACTCCACCGCACCCTGGGGACGGGCATAGACAAATTTGTTTACCAGAAGAAAATCACCCACCAGAAGAGTCGGTTCCATGGAACCGGTGGGAATCTGAAAGGCCTGGACTACATAGGTCATGACAAAGAAAACAAATACTGCCGTTTCGGCAATCAGTTCAAAATATTCCCGAAAAAGACTTTTCTCCCGTTCGGGCTTTTTATCCTTCTCTTTTATTTCTTCTATCTCTCTATCGATTTTTTTACCCAGCCAAGCCATAGCCATTACCTTTATTTTTTCGATAATATACTCCATTTTTTAATCTCCTTCAATATAGATAAATAATGTATAGAATGTATAGAAGGTTAAAATTTTATCGGGCAAGCTTGACAGGCCGGCGGTTAAGAGTTTTACTTAAAACATGATTGTGGCTCTGTTCGGTTATCATAACTCAGGCAAGACTTCCCTCTTCGAAATCTTATCCGGGAAAAAAGCTTCAGGTCATCACACCTCATTCTCCGGCCAGAAAATTGAGATCCCGAGAACAATAGCGCTGGCCCCTGACCCGAGATTGGACACCCTGCACTCGCTTTATCCGGATAAGAAAAAGGTCCAGGTCCATTTTGAGATCGAAGATTTTCCTGGTCTGGCCGCCGGTGATATTTCCACCAGCCAGTACCTGGCACAGTTGAGAAAGGCCGACGCCCTTGTCCATGTGGTCAGGGAATTCAGGGATCCGGCTGTAAGTCATCCGAGAGGAAGGATAGACCCTGTCGATGACATAAGAGCGATGAGCGAAGAGCTCATCCTCTCCGACCTCATCTTAGTGAACAGCCGGCTGGAAAAGCTGGAAAAAGACCTGAGGAAGATGAAAGACACGGAAGCTGTTCGAGAGAAAGAACTGCTGGAAAAGCTAAAACCTCTTCTTGAGAGAGGACAGGCAGTTAAAGACTTTCCTCTCAGCCCGACCGAGGAGAAAATGCTTCGGGGTTTTTGCTTCCTCTCGCTGAAACCCGTCGTCCATGCAGTCAACCTTGATGAAAAAAGCCTTGCCTGCCTGACTTCGCCCGATAAACTGCTTTCCGGACTCAGCCAGGAGATGCCGCTGATAGCTTTCTGCGGGCGGATCGAAAAAGAACTTTTAGAGCTGGAGCAGGAAGAACGCGAGCTTTTTATGGAAAGCTACGGACTCAGCGAAACCACACCGCCTCGATTTTTCAGAAAACTCTATGATGTTTGCCAGCTGATAAACTTTTACACCATCGGAAAAGAAGAGGTCCGAGCCTGGGCGGTCAGAAAAAACACACCGGCCGTTAAAGCCGCCGGCGAAATTCACACTGACATGGAAAAAGGTTTTATCAGGGCAGAAGTTATAACCTTTGAAGATCTGGTAAAACACGGTTCCTGGCAGAAAGCCAGAGAGGCAGGAGCGATGCGACTTGAAGGAAGAGACTATCCGGTTCAGGATGGCGATATTATTTATTTCAGGTTTGCCCAATGAAAGCTGAGGTAAACACTTTCACCGTAACCGCGCGCGATTCAGTCACCAGGGCCAGAACCGGAATTCTGCAAACTGTTCACGGTCAGGTAGAAACCCCGACCTTCATGCCGGTGGCCAGTCAGGGCACGGTGAAAGCTCTGATTCACCGGATTCTGGAAGAAATGGACTGCCAGATCATTCTGGTTAATTCCTACCATCTTTTTCTGCGGCCCGGCGTCGAACTGATCAAAAAAATGGGTGGACTGCATAAGTTTATTTCCTGGCCGCATCCTATCCTGTCAGACAGCGGTGGCTTTCAGGTATACAGCCTCTCTCCCCTGGCAAAAGTGAGCGAGGAAGGAGTTATGTTTTCCTCCCATCTGGACGGAAAGAAAATCTTCCTGACGCCGGAAGAAGCCGTCAGGATTCAGACCGGTCTGGGAACCGACATCATGATGTGCCTGGACTATTTCCCCCCTTTCCCTTACACCGAAGAGCAGGTGGCTTATTCAGTGGGCCTCACCGGAAGGTGGGCAAGACGTTCAAAAGAAGAGTTTGAGCATCTTCAACCCGGAACCCAGCTCTGGGGCATCACCCAGGGCGGCGTCTTCTGGAACTACCGCCGTCAGAGCATAGAAGAAATAGTCAGTTGCGATTTTCACGGCTACGCCCTCGGGGGACTGGGCATTGGCGAGCCAAAATCCCGTCTTTACGAAATACTCGAGAAATCCTGTGAGCTGCTGCCGGAGGACCGCCCCCGCTATCTGATGGGCATGGGATACATTGAGGATATCCTGGAAGCGGTGGAACGAGGAGTGGATTTTTTTGACTGCGTGCTGCCAACCAGAAACGCCAGGAACGGCACTCTTTTCACCAGTGAAGGAAGAATTTCAATAAAAAATCAGAAATACGCCGACGACCCGAGGCCCCTGGATGAAAACTGCGGCTGCTACACCTGCCGGAATTTCTCCCGCGCTTATCTCAGGCATCTTTACGAAAGAAGCGAAATCAGCTCGGCCATCCTTAACACGATTCACAATTTGTACTATTATCTTGACATATTCAAAAAAATAAGGCAAAGTATTCAATCTAATTCATTCAATTCTTTAAAAAAGGCAATTATCGAAAAAAATTTGAATGAATAGGGAAAGAAAATGACTTTTTTAACTTTTTTCAGCCTTTCTCAACAACAGACCGCACCCGCCGGACAGAGTGGTAACATGCTGGTGGGTTTGCTTCCTTTCATCTTAGTTTTCGTGATTTTCTATCTTTTGATTATCCTGCCTCAGAGGAAAAAACAGAAACAGCACCAGCAGATGATCAACAACCTGAAACCCGGAGACCGGGTGATCACTAGCGGCGGCATCTTCGGAACGGTGATGGATGTTCATCCGGATCGAATAGAATTGAAAATCGCCGCCAACGTTAAAGTCGATGTCCTGAAAAGCGCCATCGCCATCGTTCTGACTGAAAAGGAAAAATCGGAGGCAAGAGAAGCCACCTGATTTTTAATCAAATCCAGCAGAGAGATTGGTCAAAATGAAAAAGAACCTCAAATTGAAACTGGCACTAATAGTCGCAGTAACGGGACTCTGTCTTTTTTTGATCTATCCACCAAAAGAAAAGATCAAGCTCGGTCTCGACCTTAAGGGCGGCACCCATCTGGTGCTTCAGGTTCTCACCGACGATGCCATAAACGTGGAAACAGACCAGATGCTGGCCAGGTTTGAGGAGGTCTTCAAGAAAAACAACATTTCCTTCACAGAAGCCACTAAAGAAAAACCCGGCCGTTTCTTTTTCCGTGGAATCCCCTCTGACCAGGAATCAAAAGCAAGGGATCTGATCGACCAGTACACCAGGGACTGGGATTATTCTTTCAGCGGAGACCGTCTGATTTTTACCCTTAAACCACAGGCTGCTCTTTATCTTAGAGACCAGGCCGTCACCCAGACGCTCGAGACCATCAGGAACAGGATCGACCAGTTTGGCGTGGCCGAGCCCATCATCCAGAGGCAGGGGTCAGACAGAATAGTGGTCGAGCTGCCGGGCGTGGAGGACCCCGAAAGGGTTAAGAACCTGATCAAGGTGACAGCCGTGCTGGAATTCAAGCTGGTAAAAGCAGGACCGGCTCCTGAGGAGGAAACTCTACTCCGCGAATTCGGCGGACAGGTTCCTGAAGACGCCGAAGTGGTCAAGGCCGACCCCAGACGCGGAGTCCAGGGATACTATCTGGTAAGCAAGGTGGCGACGGTCACCGGTAAGGACCTGAGGTCGGTGCGGCGCGGAGTTGATGAGTGGAATAACCCGGCTGTTCATTTCACCCTGACTCCCGACGGAGCGAAAAGGTTTGAACAGGTAACCGGCCAGAACATTGGCAAACAGCTGGCCATCATCCTTGATGGCCGGGTTCAATCGGCTCCGGTCATTCAGGCAAGGATCTCAGACGCCGGAATTATTCAGGGACGTTTTACTCCGGAAGAAGCCGATGACCTGGTGGTTATACTGAAAGCTGGAGCCTTACCCGCCGGGATAAGATATCTTGAAGAAAGAACTGTCGGCCCGACCCTCGGCTCCGATTCGATACGTCAGGGGTTGATCGCCGGACTTATTGCTATTTTCGCTGTTATGGCCTTTATGATTTTTTACTATAGACTTTCGGGCATCAACGCCATCGTGGCTCTCATTCTGAACGAAATCATCATCTTCGGCGCGATGGCTTACTTCAAAGCAACTTTGACCCTTCCGGGCATCGCCGGTATCATTCTGGGAATCGGTATGGCCGTTGATGCCAACGTTCTTATTTTCGAAAGAATCAAAGAAGAGCTGGCACTCGGAAAGAACGTGGCCAGCGCCATAGTCACAGGCTTTTCTCGCGCCTTTTCCGCCATCTTCGACTCGAACCTGACCACCATCATTTCCGCCGTTTTCCTCTTCCAGTTCGGAACAGGACCGATTAAGGGATACGCCGTCACCCTGATCTGCAGCCTGGTGGCCAACCTTTTTACCGCTGTCTTCGTTTCAAGATTCATTTTTGATGCTTTTGTTCCATCCAACGCCAAGAGGTTGAGTATCTAAAATGCGAATCTTCAAAAAAACCCCAAACATTCCTTTTCTCAAATACAAATGGTTTGCTCTGGCCCTCACCCTGGTCATCGTCACCGCCGGATTGATCAACATTCTGGCCGGGAAGGGCTTAAAGCTCGGTGTGGATTTTGGCGAAGGAACCCTTATCCGGGTGCACTTCCGCGAACCGGTGTCGGTTTCTGAAATAAGAAAGCTCCTCTCCGACGTCGGGTTGGGAGATAGCATCATTCAGGAAATTGGCAAGGAAGGTCGCGAATTCCAGGTCCGGACGATGGAGAAAAGAACGACAGCTCAGGAACAGGAAATCGAAAGCCATCAAATCCTGGCCGACAGAGTGATCCGCGCGCTGAAGGATAAGGAAGACCAGGAAAAACTGGCCCGTGGTATGGTTGATTTAAACAACGTTGACCGAAACACCCTGACCAATCTTTTACGCGAAGTAAATACAGAAAAAGCCGAGGAGCTGGCCGGGAAAATAGTTGAGTATCGCACTTTGCAGGGGACGATTGCCAGATGGGAAGAATTAAAAAATGAGCCGGTGAATCTGCCTGAAAACATAATCACTTTCCTCCAGACGAAAACCTTCTTGGGGAAGATGACCATCCTCAGCCGGGAAACTGTCGGACCGCAGGTAGGAAAAGACTTGAGGAAAAAGGCTACCCAGGCGATAATCTGGTCCCTTATCGGTATGCTGGTTTACATCGCCTTCAGATTTAAAGGCATTGAATACGGAGCAGCCGCTATCTTCACTCTCACCCAGGACGTCCTGATCACTCTCAGCATCTACTCTTTCACCTCACGCGAAATAAATCTGCCGATTGTCGCCGGCATGCTGACCATAGTTGGTTTTTCCATTAACGATACCATAGTCATTTTCGACCGTATACGGGAACTCCAGAGGACGATGAAAAAAGAGTCTCTGGAAAACATCATGAATCTCTCCTTAAACCTGAACCTCTCGCGTACCCTGATCACTTCTGGAACCGTTTTCCTCACCATACTTGCCCTTTATCTGTTTGGAGGTCCTGTCATCAATGATTTCGCTTTCCTCATGCTGATCGGAACGATCGAGGGCGTTTATTCAACCATTTTCCTTTCCTGCCCGGTGGTGCTCGTCTGGAACCGCTATTTCAAAAAGAAAAAATTGCATAAATAAAAATTTGACTTGTAAAAAAGGGAAAATTCATTTATACTTTAATCTAACCTAATCCTATAGCGTGAGGTTTAACATGCCAGATGCAAAAAGGCCTAAACAGGAAGAAGGGTTGCCAGAACTCTTCAAAGACTCCTTTTTCCAGGCCGAGACGGGGATTAAAAGAAAGGCGATAGCTCTCCCGATTGCCATTCTCCTCCACGCTGTGTTTGTTGTATCCATCATTGTCATCCCCCTTCTTTCCACAGACGAACTTCCCAAAGTCGAGGTTTACAGCGCCTTTCTGGCTCCCCCTCCACCGCCACCACCGCCGCCACCGCCACCAGCAAAAAGAAAATCTACTTCCACCAGAACTATCAAGGCGGTTCAGGCTACTACATCAGTCGAACCCGGACGTCTGGTAGCTCCGGTTGACATTCCCGAGCAGATTGCCGAAGAGGCTGTCTCCGACATCGGAATCGAAGGAGGAGTTGAGGGTGGTGTTGAAGGCGGCGTCATCGGAGGCGTTCTCGGAGGCGTTGTCGGCGGAGTTCTCGGCGGTGTTATCGGTCAACAGGTGGAAGAACCGGTGAGGGCGATCGGCGAAATAAAACCGCCGAAGCTCATTCACAAAGTGGATCCTGTTTATCCGGAAATCGCCCGTCAGGCTCGAGTTGAAGGTATAGTTATTCTTGAGTGTACAACCGATATTTATGGGCGGGTGCAATCGGTGAAAGTTCTCAGGTCGGTTCCCCTGCTCGACCAGGCCGCTATAGAAGCGGTCAAACAGTGGGTGTACGAGCCAATGATCATCAACGGCCGTCCCCGTGGAGTTATCTTCACCGTCACGGTGACCTTTAAGCTTAAGTAAGAAAGCTAAATAATGGCTTTTGATATCTAAAAAGGAGGTTTAAGACATGCAATTTGGTTTGATTGAAATGTGGCAGGCCATGGGAGTTGTGGCAAAAACTGTTGCCATCATCCTGATCCTTCTGTCAGTGATCACCATTTATCTGTTCATCGAACGCAATCTGGTATTCGCCCGGGCCAGGAAAAAATCGCTGGAAATCGCTCCTAAACTGGCTGACTTGATGAAAAACGGTCAGCTCAAAGAAGCAATGGCTCTGGCTTCTAAAAAAGAGTACAAGAACAGCCATCTGGCCAGAGTGACTGCAGCCGGAATCGAAGAATTTCTTAACAGCAGAGAATCCAACCTGTCTCTTGAAGAACAGATCGAATCAGCTCAGAGAGGTTGCGAAAGAGCTCGTTCCATGTTCACTCAGGAGCTCAGAAAAGGCTTGAGCCTTATGGCTACTATAGCCACTTCGTCCCCCTTCATCGGACTGTTCGGAACCATTTTCGGAATCATCAACGCATTCCGTGGAATGGCTCTCACCGGCTCCGGTGGAATCGGCGCGGTGGCTGCCGGTATCGCTGAAGCTCTGGTGACCACAGCTTTCGGAATCGCCGTGGCCGTTATCGCCCTCTGGACCTTCAACGCCCTCAATACGAAGATTGAAGTTTATAACACTGAGATGGAAAACACCGCCTCTCAGATTGTCGACTTCTTCGTTCGTACTTCTGGCAAGTGATGGCGATATTGAAAATTTTTAAGAGAGGATAACAATGGGTTTCACAGTATCGGTAAACGACAAAGAAACAGTAAAGTCTGAACCCAATGTTGTTCCTCTCTGTGACGTTCTTCTGGTTCTTCTGATTATCTTCATGGTGGTAACACCCCTAGTTCAAAAGGGAGTGGATGTTCAACTTCCCTCAGCTCTCAACACCACCCAGATTCCTGAAAGCGGCAATAAAGTTGTTCTGTCTATTAAGGCAGATGGAGCCCTATTCCTTCAGATCGAGGGCCGCGAGAACAGAATTGCGCTGGAAGGACTGAATCATGCCCTGGAAGAAGCTTTTCTGACTGCATCTGAAAAGAAGCTATTTATCAGGGCTGACTCCAATCTGGAATTCGGCAAGATGATCGATGTCATCGATGCCATCCGTGAAGCCGGAATTGAACTCATCGGTATTATCACAGAGAGGAAAGCGACTGAGGGTGAATAGTACCCCGTAATTCCTTAGCTCAGCCAGGGAAAGGGGAAGGCGTGAAAGCGCCTTCCCCTTTTTATTTTCTGCAGAAAGGCCCTCCATACCTCTGCAGATTCCATACATAAATAAAGCTTATCGGCCGCACCATAATCGGAAAAAATCCGACTGATTTCCTCATAAAGATAGAGCCTCAAAGGTCTGGGATAACGATATTTGCCTTCCGGTGACCTGATGAATTCATGTTCATAAATCAGGCTTTCTGGAAAACGAAATCTGGCCAGCGACTTTAACCGTGGCGGAAAGCGCAGACTGCCAAGACTTATCCAGGCGATGGCTTCAGCTGGAATAATCTTAAAAATTGAAGCTATAACCTGAGAATATTCCTCTTTCCAGCCGGGATAATGAATTATCGGGTCAAAATGGAAGCCCACATGATAACCTTGTTTAACCGCCTCAGCCGCTGCCTCCAGCCTTTCCTTCAGGCTGGCCGTCCCTTTCTCCTCAGCGTCAATCACCGACTGAGGGTTCAGAGACCAGGACAGAACTACATTCGACGGTGGTCTCACTTCGAGAAGAGGCTGTATTCGAGCCGATTTGCTTTTCAGCTCGAGCCACACTCCTTCTTTCCCTCGAAATAATTCTGTCAGAAAAATGGCATTGCTGGTGAGAGAATCCAGACCGAGAGAATCGGCCAGTTCTCCGGTGCCAATCCTCACCGGTACTTTGCTCTTTTTCTGCAAAAACTCTTCCAGCTCCCTCGCCATTCCGTCACGGTTTATGGCCACAGTCAGAGGCTGATAATTCAGATAGCTCTGTAGAACACAATAGCTGCAGTCAAAAGGACAGTTAAGGTCCAGGTCAATATTCCAGTAGCGGCAACTGACACAACCCGGACTGCAGGGACAGGGACGGATGAAGGAAAGTTGCTCGGCAAGGTACAGGTTCTTCTTGCTCTCCCCCACCGGATCTGAAGCTAAACGAATAGCTCTCAGCACTTCTTCCTGGCTGTCTACAACTTCTACAGGACAACCGCTCAGCCGGTCAAGAATCTGGCGGGTCAAAGGACGATTTTCCACTTTTCTGTCGACCCAGACCTTTTTTATCTGGAGTCTGTCCATTAATCTCCCCGGTAATTTAAGAGCTGAAATATGCTATCCCAGTCATTCTGGCTGAAATTTTCCGAAAGACTCTTAATAATTTCTCCGAGTTGCCCGACAGAACGGACTTCAAACGATATTTTTACGCCCGGCTTTTCCAGCGTGCGGTCATAATCAACCTGCACTTTCAAAGGAAGCTTAAGCTCTTTTATCTTCTCAGAAAGCTCCTCGTTCAACCGCGACTGGAGGGGACTGGTAATCTTCCTGAGCTCCACCAGGAGCCGATCAAAAGCTGCGCTCTCTCCCTTCCTCAGATTGCCGGTGATTCCCTCGAGCCCTTTTTCCCTGACGATCACTTCAGGTACGACACCGGTCAATTTTTTTACCGAATAAAAAGTTTCTATCAGTTCATGCTGCTGATTGTGCGTCAATCTCTCCATCAACGGGAGCAGCCAGTTTCTTTCTTCTGGCAGAAATCTCAGCCAGAGCTCAGCTGTCGCCGGTTTCCAGTCTTTCCGGTGAATCATCTCGATCGATTTGCCGTCAAGGGAAGAAATTTCCAGCAACAGCTCAAGGGTTTTTTTGAGCGGGGGAAGTTCCAGCAACGGAAGAATCCGCTCGATAATTTCTTCAGCCGGCATCTTAAACTCAAGAAACCTCCTTGCAACCAGAGCTTTCTCAGCCAGAGAAAAACGATGCTGACTGTAGTTGATAAAAAAAGCCAGTTGAAAAGCTCCAAGATCACCCATGCGGCTGTCTAACTCGAGAACCGGGAGTTCCTCGATACAGCAGGACTGAACAGCCTCGAGCCGCCTCCAGCCGTCGACCAGAATGAGCCTTCCCTCCCTCAGAATTACCACCAATGGCTGCAGAATTCCCGCTTCTTTTACACCGGTCAAAATCCTTTCATCGACCGGCTTTAAACTGAAGCGGAATCGATGGTCTTGCCGATCTATTTCAGATATTTTTACTGTTCTGAATTTCATCTTCATTGAATCAATTTTATGGCAGCTCGCCTGATTTGTAAAATTAGCCACTATAGCCTTCCACAGGTCATTTCTGGCTTCCACTGTCTTATCATTCATCCCGTATCCACCTTAAAATTTTCATTAACCGGTAAAAAGCTGCGGGTAAATTTTTCAGCTATCTCAATTCTTTCTGAAAAAAACATCTCAAAGGTCCGGCTGCTGCCTCGCTAAACCGACGACTTCAGATACAACTCTTCTCCGTACGTCATGTCTCTGGCTGGAAGAACCAGCGATTTGCCTGAAGCCTTTTTTTCTGGTAATTTCAGATATCCTATGGATAAATCAGCTTCAATAACACGTCCGGAGCTGAGCGGTCCGGCCCTTCCAGGCGGTAGTCTTGTTCTCATGCCTTTTTCTCCCGTTTCTGATCTCCTCTCGAGAGTCAACAGGATTGCCTGGCAGAAAATAAGAGTTCAGCCAGGAAAGCTTTTTTATCTTAATAAAACAGCCGTGCTGCTGGCCGGACCCGGCGCCCCGCTCTCTGTCATGGCTCTGGAAAAAGTTAGAAATCTCGGGTTGAAGGAAATTCTGGTCCTGAGTTATTGCGGTTCGCTTACCGAAAATCTCAGAACCGGCATGGCTCTGGTCGCCACCGGAGCCCTCAGCCAGGAAGGGACGTCAGCTCATTACGCTCGCTCCCGGCATGGATTTTATAACCCTGATAAAGAGATGTTGGATATTATAAAAAATACTCTACAGAGGTTGCATCTGCCTTTTGCCTCCGGTTTTATAGTTTCCACAGACGCTCCTTACAGAGAGACGGCATCCTGGCTGAAGAAGCTTCAGCGAAAAAAAATTGTCGCTGTGGATATGGAAATGTCAGCCGTGCTGGCCTTTGCTCGTTTTTACCGTCTGAAAGCAGCCGGTCTTTTCATAGTGACTGACGTTCTGTCTGCAGAAAAATGGGAAGACGGTTCGCGAAGTCAGGCGGTAAAATCAGCCACGGAAAAATACTTTTATCCGTTGATTTTTTCTGAATAACGGGAGATGAAAATGAAACCGAGAGTTCTACTCACTCACCCCCTCCTGCCCGAGGTCATGGATTATCTTGAAAACGAAGCAGAACTGGAACTGGCCACCAGCGAGGCTCTACTTCCCCGGGAAGAACTGCTGGCCAGAATATCCGACAAGCAGGGATTGCTCTGTTTCCTTACGGATCAAATCGACCGGGAAGTGATCGACCGGGCGCCTGAACTAAAAATAATCGCCAACTGCGCGGTCGGAGTAAACAATATCGACCTGAAATACGCCAGGAGCCGGGGAATCCTGGTGACAAACACTCCCGATGTTCTGACCGAAGCTACAGCCGACCTGACCCTGGCCCTTATCCTAGCCACCGCCAGGCGGCTGGTCGAAGCCGACCGATTCTGCCGCCAGGGAAAGTTCAACGGCTGGCAGATAGACCTTTTTCTCGGGCAGGAATTGACCGGGAGTGTTCTGGGAATAATAGGTTTTGGCCGTATCGGCCGGGCTGTGGCCAGAAGAGCACGGGCCTTTAACCTGAAAATTATTTACCATGACCTGCAGAGAGCTGACAGCTTATTAGAAAGGGAGCTCGGAGCAGAATTCTGTTCGCTCGAAGAACTCTTTCAGAGAGCTGATATCATCTCGATCCACGCGCCGCTGACTCCGCAAACCCATCATCTGATTTCCAGGAAAGAATTTTCGATGATGAAGAATACGGCCATTCTCATCAACACCGCTCGCGGGCCGATCGTCGACGAAAAAGCTCTGGTGGAAGCTCTGAAAAACGGGAAAATTAAGGCGGCCGGACTGGACGTTTTTGAAAATGAGCCGGACATAGAGCCCGAACTTCTATCAATGGACAACGTCGTTCTTCTCCCCCACATTGGAAGCGCCACTTTTGAGACCAGAAGAAAGATGTGCTTAGCGGCGGTTAAGAACCTTCTTCAGGGGTTGCGTGGAGAAAGGCCTGACAACCTGGTAGAAGTTTAATCTTCAAGACCTGCGGCGCCCCCAGGATTCAAGCTTCCTGTCCGGTAGCCTTCAAGGTCAAATGTTATATATTTCCAGCCGAGCTTTTTCAGCCGTTTTACCACTTTCTGGCGTTTATCCGGAGCCAGAATCGCCGGCATTTCCTCAGGCCAGACTTCCAGCCTGGCCACCTCGCCGTGATGACGCAGCCGAACCTGAGTGAATCCGAGGCGCTTCAAAAAATTCTCCCCGTCGGCGATTTTGCCTAAGATTTCCGGCTCGATCGGCTGTCCGTATGGAATTCTGGTGGCCAGACAGGCGTTGGACGGCCTGTTCCAACCGGGAAGACCGAGATGCCTGGCCAGCAACCTGATTTCGGATTTTCTAAGACCCGCCTCTTTAAGAGGAGAACACACATCCAGTTCGACCAGTGCTCGCCTTCCCGGACGATAATCCCTGTCATCATCCAGGTTCGAACCATCCACCACCTGTGAAATCCCTTTTTTTCTGGCTATTTCCACGAGTTTTCCAAAAACGGCCAGCTTGCAGTGATAGCAACGGAGCGGGTCGTTTCTCCTGAATTCTTCTCCAAGATAATCGTCCGATTTTACTCTCATCCATCGGACACCGAGAGCTCCGGTCAGCTGCCGTGCAGCTTTTATTTCTTCCCTGTGGTGAATCGGAGAATCGACCGTCACCGCCAGGACATTCTGTCCGAGAGCTTCGCTGGCCGCTTTCAGCAGAAGACTGCTGTCAACCCCTCCCGACAGCGCTACCAGAACGCTCCCGTAAGATTTTAGAAGGCGCAGCAGCTTTTGATATTTTTTTTGCATCAGTTCGGGAATTTTTTCTCTTTTGGTTTTCACTGTTTTATTTACCTCTTTTTTGATTATTTATTTCTCTCTCGATTAAGCTCAACTCTTCAGCCATCTTTTTCACCTCCTCGACCAGAGCCTGCACGATCTCATCCTCGGCTACTTTTTTTACCACCCGGCCGCGCTTGAAAATTACTCCGTGGGCTCGTCCGCAGGCGACACCGACATCTGCCTCTCTGGCTTCGCCCGGACCGTTAACCGGACAACCCATAACCGCCACCGTAAGCGGGAGATCAACCCGGGACAACCTGGCTTCGACCTGAGCCGCCAGTTTTCTTATGTTTACTTCAGTACGACCGCATCCGGGGCAGGAAATAAAATTTATCCCGCGGGCTCTCAACCCGAGGCTTTTCAGAATCTCATAAGCCACCAGCACTTCCTTCTCCGGCGAGGCAGTCAGCGATACTCTGATGGTGTCAGCCAGCCCTTCGCTGATCAAAAGGGCCAGACCCGCCGCCGACTTTATGCTTCCCCTCAGCAGGGTGCCGGCCTCGGTGATCCCGGCATGAAATGGATATTCAACCTTAGTGGCTAAAAGTCGATAAGCTTCGAGCGTTCTCGGCACGTCTGAAGCTTTGAGGGAAACCTTGAGGTTGAAAAAACCCAGATCCTCGAGCTGACGTATCTGGCGGAGTGCGCTTTCCACCAGAGCTTCAGCCGTTACCTCTCCGTATTTCCGGAGCAAATCCTTTTCCAGCGAACCGGAATTAACACCCACCCTGATAGCCGCCTGACGTTCGAGGGCCAGGCGCACCACTTCTTTCAGCTTCTCCCTTGAACCAAAAGTGCCGGGGTTTATCCTCAGGCCATCAGCTCCAGCTTCAAGGGAGAGTATCGCCAGACGGGGCTGGAAATGTACATCAGCCACCATAGGAATGGAAATTCTTTTCTTAATTTCAGCGATGGCCCGGGCATCTTCTTCTTCCGGAACAGCCACCCGCACCAGCTGACAGCCGGCTTTTTCCAGTCTTTTTATCTGAGCCACGGTCGCCCGGATGTCAGCCGTTCTGGTCTTGGTCATCGATTGCACGACGATCGGGCGGCCGCCGCCGATGAGCACAGAACCCACCCGGACTTCTCTTGTTCGGCGCCGTGGAAAAACCGCGGAATTCATCTCATCTTTCATTTTACAGGAAGGGAATCAAGCTCTTCCAGCCGGCAGGAAGTCGTTTGACAATATCGTTCAGGATGACAAAAACTATGATAAAGACAAAAATCACAAATCCAATTTGCATCCAGATTTCCCTCATCTTCGGGCTGAGGTCCCTTCTGATCAATCCTTCAATCATCAAAACAAATATCTGGCCTCCGTCAAATACTGGAATCGGCAAAAGGTTAAGAATTCCGAGCTGCAGACTGATGATGGCAATCCAGCTTATCATGGCCAGAAGCCCCATTTTCATGGCCGCATGGGACAGGCTGGCGATTTCTATCGGCCCTCCCAGCTGGCGGGTCGAAGCCTGACCGGTAAACAGATCCTTAAGGAAATTTATAACCAGAAAAGCATTCCGGGCATTTTCTCTGACACTCTGAGCCAGAGCCGGGAAAAAAGGATATTTTCTGGTTATCGATTTCGGTCCCTGCAGTATTCCAATTTTGCCCACGTTTCCTTCTCTTCTCGGGATGACTGTAAGGTTGAGTGTTTCTCCTCCCCTCTCCACCGTCAACACCACCGGCTTCTCCGGATTCTCTTCAATTTTTTTCACAAAATTGTAGAAAAACACCGGCTCCCCGTTGACCGCGAGAATCACATCCCCGGGCTGGAGGCCTGCCTTCTCCGCTGGAGATCCGGGATTTACCATCATGACCTGAGTCAGGATAAAAGCCCGGAAGCCGGCATAACCCATCTCGTACCTGGTAACCTTTTCAGTTCTCAGAGATACCGGAATTTTCTCCTCGCCCCTCTTCACCATAATGGTAATTTCTCTTTCCGGCCTGGAACCGACGGCTATTTCCACCTCATTCCAGTTTTTCACCGCCCGGCCGTTAATCTCAAGAATCAGGTCGCCTACCTGCAACCCGGCTTTCTCCGCGGGCGAACCAGGATCGATGTATCCAATGACCGGAGGCTGCTCCTGGTATTCGGGCACGGTCACTCCTGCCATGTTCAGTATGGCCACAAGAACTATGGCCAGAAGGATGTTCATCACCGAACCCATCACCAGGATCAAAAAACGCTGAAAACGACTCCTGGCCATAAAATCATCAGGAGAAATGGGACGATCCTTTTCGAACATCCCCTCTCCCAGAAGCTTAACGTACCCCCCCATCGGAATCAGGCTCACCCGATAGTCCGTATTTCCCCGTCGAATGCCGAAAAGCCTTTTGCCATATCCGAAGGAGAATACTTCCACCCTGACTCCGACCAGTTTCGCCATGAAGAAATGCCCGAATTCATGGACAAAAACCAGAATTCCAAAAACGATCAAAAAAGCCACTATGGTTCCTAAGATGGTCATCGCTCTTTTCCTTTCTTCTTCAGAAACTGCCTGGCCAGCTCCCGGGTAATCCGGTCAGTTTCCAGGATTTCTTCCAGAGTTTTTAGATAACGAGGACGGTGAGCCTCAAGACAATATTCTACCACCTGAAAAATCTCGCCAAAATTTATTTCTTCTTCAAGAAAAGCTTCCACAGCCACCTCGTTGGCAGCATTCAGAACTACCGGAAAACTCCGGCCGGCTTTGAGGACTCTCCGGGCTAAATTGAAAAGAGGGTAGCGTTTTTCCTCAACCGGATAGAATTCCAGCGACCCGACTTCAGCCAAACTTAGATACGGGAGGGGGCTTTCCCAGCGTTCGGGGAAACTCAAAGCGTACTGAATCGGAATCTTCATGTCGGTCTGACTCAATTGAGCCAGAATCGAGCCGTCAACGAATTCCACCAGCGCATGCACGATGCTCTGGGGATGTATCAGCACCTCAAGCTGCTCAGGCCTCAGGTTAAACAGCCAGCGGGCTTCGATCAACTCCAGACCTTTGTTCATCATCGTGGCTGAATCGATGGTCACCTTCCGCCCCATTTTCCAGCGCGGATGTTTCAGTGCTTCAGCCAGAGTTTTCTTCGGCAGCTCCTCCAGCGGAACGCGGAAAAACGGTCCGCCCGATGCGGTCAGGTATATTTTTTTTACCTGTTTTTTGTTATTTCCTCTCATGCACTGGAAAACGCCTGAGTGTTCGCTGTCCACCGGAATGATCCGGCTCCCGCTCTGTGAAGCCATCTTTCTGATCAGGGCGCCGGCCACCACCATTGTTTCCTTGTTGGCCAGAGCCAGGTCTTTGCCGCTGCTCAACGCCGCCAGGGTTGGTTTTAACCCGGCAATCCCGGTCATCGCTGAAACCACCAGGTCAGCTTTTTTCCAGGAAGCCACCGTCTGGTAACCGCTTTCTCCGTAGAAAATCTTTACCTCTTTACCAACCTTTTTTCTGAGCTCTGCGGCCAGACTTTCCGACTCCACGGCTACCACTTCCGGCTGAAATTCCTCCACCTGGGAAGCCAGAAGCCCGATGTTGCGACCGGCGGCCAGACCAACCACCCGGAAACGATATGATTGCAGGCGGACCACTTCGAGCGTATTCTGACCGATGGAACCGGTGCTACCCAGAATGACCAGGTTTTTTTTCTTCTGTTTCATGAGAATCAGGCGTTTATTTCATAATAAGAAGTTTCATCAGATAATAAAAAACTGGAGCCGTCAGGGTATAACTGTCTATTCTATCGAGTATGCCTCCGTGACCGGGTATCAGGCTGGAGGAATCCTTCACCCCGGCCGCTCTCTTGAAGAGAGATTCCAGTGGGTCAGCCACCTGAGCCATAGCCTGGACGACAACACCCAGAACGATAACCTCGAGCAGGGGAAATTGAGGGAGAAGAACCGTGCGGGCAAGCCAGGCCCCGCCCGCTGCCCACAGCAGGCCTCCAGCCGCGCCCTCCCAGGTCTTGTTCGGACTGGCAATCGGAGTCATCTTGCGGCGACCGATAGCTTTTCCTATAAGAAAAGCTCCGGTATCACCGAGCGATATGACAACGAACAGAAAATAAAGCCAGTAGATGCCGAAATCGCGCCGGACGAGATAAAGAAAATTCATGGTCAGGCTGACATAAACCAGACCGGCTATGGTCAGGCTAAAAGAACCCGGGAAGAGAGCCAGCTTTTCGAGACTGCTGGTGTCGATAACGTAGTAGACAAAGGCGATCAGAGTGATAATGGTAAACCCAAGAAGGAAAGGAAACTGGTCAAAATAAAAAGTGGCCCCGATGATCAGGGCAAAGATACAGCCGAGAAATTTCTGGGGATAAAAATTCCTTCTGTTGGCTAAGCTGTAAAATTCCAGAAGCCCGCCGACAATCGTAAGCTGCAGAGCCAGAAAGAAAACCCAGGGAGGAGCAAATTGAATGATAGCAAACAGGATGCCGATGATTATTATCGCCGTTCTGGTTCTCTGCCAGAGTCCCATCTTAACTCCTTCCAGAATTATCAGCCGGTTGAATTCCGCCGAATCTTCTTTCGCGTTTCTGATAATCGATAATGGCCATGAACAGATCCTTCTTTCGAAAATCGGGCCAGAGGACCGGCGTTATCCATAATTCAGTGTATGCACTCTGCCACAGCAAAAAATTGCTCAGCCGCATCTCCCCGCTAGTCCTGATGAGCAGGTCCGGGTCGGGAAGACCGGCGGTATCAAGATACCGGGAAAAAATTTCTTCATCAATTTCTTTGATTTTACCTCTGCCAAGCAGCTTTTTTATCGCCCTGATTATTTCCTGCCTGCCTCCGTAATTCAGGGCAAGAACCACGGTCATCCGGCGGTTTTCCCGGGTGAGTCTTTCCACCCTGGCCAGCTCTCTCCTGACCAGATATGGAATTCCCTTTCTATCGCCAATAACTTTCAACTTCAGGTCGTTCTCCATCAACACCCGGCTTTCTTCCGAGAGATAACGATGAAGGAGCCCCCAGAGGGTATTCACCTCATCGGGCGGTCTTTTCCAGTTCTCATGAGAAAAGGCGTAAAGTGTGAGATACTTAATGCCCAGGCGGGCTGAAGCTTCAACAACTTCCTTCACCGCTTCGCTTCCGGCTTTATGGCCCTCTGTCCTTGGAAGGTTTCTCTGGCGGGCCCAGCGCCCGTTACCGTCCATGATGATGGCCACGTGGACGGGAAGCCGGGTAAAATCTATCTGCTGGACCAGCTCCGCCTCCACGGTCCCGGGCTGAATGTAACCTTCGAGGGTATCAAACATGGAAAACATTATAAGGACACCATCACCAATTGTCAAAAATACTCCGACCGGTGGACAGAGGCTCTCTCCTCTGGTATTTTAGAGAAGGAGGAAAGAGGTGTGTCTGGCTGTTCCAGGTAAAATAATCAGCATTGAAGCTAACGGAACGGGAAAAGTTGATTATATGGGGACAACGGTGGTGGCAAACCTGTCGCTGCTGCCTGAAGCTAAAGTTGGCGATTGGGTGATCGTCCATGCGGGCTTTGCCATCTCCAGGCTTGACCGGGAGGAAGCTCGCCGGACTCTGAGGCTTTTCAGACAGCTCGAAAAGTTGAATTCTTCAGACTGAGTCATGACCCCCAGAGAAAAAACAGGCGAATTGTTTGACCGTTTCCGGTCAAACCTCACCATCAGAACTCTTCTCAAAGCCATAAGGAGGGAAAGCAAGCCGCTCAACCGGTCTCTAAGGATTATGGAAGTATGCGGCACCCATACGATGACCCTTCATCGCTCCGGGCTCAAGCCGCTCCTAAGGGAAATTGGCATCGAGATGGTATCGGGACCGGGCTGTCCGGTGTGTATCACCCCTGACTTTTATCACGAAGCGATAATAGACCTGGTAACCTCGAGAAGAAACATCGTGGTGACCACATTCGGAGATATGACACGGGTTCCCACCCGAAAAGGCTCTCTTCAGACCACCGTTCCAGCCGCCGGTTCAGAAATCAGGATAGTATACTCTCCTGAAGAAGCCCTGGAGCTGGCCAGAAACCGCCCGAATTCTGAGGTCATTTTCTTCGGAGCCGGTTTTGAAACGACCATTCCGGCCATCGCTTTCACCGTGAAAATGGCAGCCCTGAGAGGTTTGAAAAACTTTTCCCTGCTCGGGGCCCTGTGGTTAATTCCGCCAGCCATCGAGGCGATTCTTCAGTCGGAAGAGGTGGCCATCGACGGATTCATCTATCCAGGACATGTGAGCGCCATCATAGGGCAGCAGGCATACGAATTTGTGCCAGGAAAATATGGTCTGCCCGGAGCGATAGCCGGGTTTGAACCGGCTGACGTGCTACTCGGACTTCTTTCGGTGGTGAGACAGGTCAGGCAGGGGAAACCGGCCGTGGCCAATGAATACCGGAGGGTGGTAACTGTGGGCGGAAATGAGAAAGCTCGTCAGTTGATAGCCGAAATGTTTGAACCTTTTGAAGCCTCCTGGCGCGGACTGGGCCCGATCAAAAACAGCGGACTCAAGCTTAAAAAAGAATGGCGGGAGTTCGATGCCAGGGATAAGTTCGGCCTGCGGTTTGAAGCTTATCGTCCGCATAAATCCGGATGTCGTTGCGGCGACGTTCTAAAAGGGCTTATCGAGCCGGCTGAATGTTCTCTGTTTGCTCGTTCCTGCCATCCTGACCATCCGCTCGGTCCCTGCATGGTCTCCTACGAAGGCGCCTGTCTGATTGAATATAAATATTCGAGCGGAGAAAGAAAGAAATGAAACAGATATCCCTGGAAATGGGAAACGGCGGTCGCCTGATGCAGGAATTCATCCGGGAAAAAATCATTCGGGTGTTCAACAATCCCTATCTGAAGGTCCTGCATGACGCGGCTTTTCTGCCTGACGGTCTGGCTCTGACCACGGATTCCTACACGGTAGACCCGATCTTCTTTCCCGGCGGCGACATCGGTTCTCTCTGCGTCAACGGAACGGTCAACGACCTGGTGGTCTCCGGCGCCAGACCGGAATTTTTATCGCTATCGCTTATAATCGAAGAGGGACTGGAAATGTCCGCTCTGGAAAAAATTCTGCTTTCGATCAGAAAAACAGCGGTCAGAAGCCGGGTGAAAATAGTCACCGGAGACACCAAAGTGGTACCGCGGGGCCAGGCTGACAGAATTTACATCAACACAGCCGGAGTCGGCCGCCTCATTTCCCGCCCTCAACCTGGAAGGATAAATCCGGGAGATAAAATCATAGTCACCGGCCCGGTCGGAGAACACGGTCTGGCCGTCATGCTCGCCAGAAACAATTTTCGGATGAGCTCAAAGGTTAGAAGCGATTGCGCACCGCTCACCTTCCTCCTGCCGCTCTGGAAAAAGGGCGCTCTCTGGATGCGGGATATAACCCGCGGCGGACTGGCCACCGTGCTTTCGGAGCTGGCCGACAGGCTTAAACATCCGCTGCTGGTGGAAGAGGAAAAAATTCCCCTCTCACGGGCTATCCGCGGCGCGGTGGAAATTCTCGGCATCGATCCGCTGTATTTAGCCTGCGAGGGACGAGCACTGATCGTGGCCGGAGAAAAAGAAGCACCGCAAATTCTGAACTACTTAAAGAAAAATCCGGCCTCCCGCCAGGCAGCGATAATCGGAGAGGTCCAGGACAGGATCGGCCGCCCTGGAGAGGCGCTGCTCAGGACCAGAAGCGGGGGGCTGAGACTTCTCGAACCGCTGACTTCCGAACTGCTGCCGAGAATTTGCTGAAATTTCTTATTTCAAGCTTCTCTTGAACCACTCGATGGTCAAATGAAGTCCGGTCCGGAAATCTATCTCCGGATTGAAACCGAGCTTTTCCCTGGCCAGGGATATATCTGCCGAGGATTCAAATATGTCTCCTGGTCTGGGCTCGGCATAGTCAGGAGAAACAGCGCAACCCAGCAACTCCTGAAGAATTTTCACCAGCTCATTGATGGTGATCCTGACCGAGGATCCGATGTTAAAGGCCTCACCTCGAAAACAGGTGGAGCTGGCGGCCAGCAGGTTGGCTCTGACAACGTTTCCCACATAGATGAAATCTCTCGATTGCTGGCCGTCGCCAAAAATTACCGGAGATTTTCCCTGCAGCATTCTGGCGATGAAAATGGGAATGACAGCCGCATACTGGGATGAAGGGTCCTGCCTCGGACCGAAAACATTAAAATAACGAAGACAGACAGCGTTGAAACCATACAGCTGGCTGAAGACCTGGCAGTATTTCTCCGAAGCAAGTTTCTGGGCGCCGTAAGGAGAAAGGGCTTTCCCTTCACGCCCTTCCTTTTTCGGCATGTGCGGATCGTCTCCATAAACCGCTGAAGAAGAAGCGAAGACAAAACTTTTTACACCGGTCCGGGCGGCCGCCAGCAGCAGGTTGAGCGTTCCGGTGAGGTTGACTTCATGGGCCAGAAGTGGCTCGGCCACCGACCGGGGAACAGAAGCCAGGGCTGCCTGGTGCAGGATCACTTCCATTCCCTCAGCCGCCTGCAGGCAGATTTCTCTGTCCCTTATGTCCCCCTTTATCACTTCCACCCGGTCTCGAAAAGACGAAATGTTTTCTTCTTTCCCGCTGGAAAAATCGTCGAGAATTCTCACCCGGCAGCCGTGATTTACCAGGGTTTCAGCCAGATGCGAGCCGATGAAACCGGCTCCTCCGGTCACCAGGTAATTTTTGTATTTAAGCTGCATCAGGACTGATCCTGAATTTTAATATGATCCCCGAGGTACCCGGATTTTTTGAGATATTCGATAACCCGGCGGGCGCTCTCCTCCAGAGTCTCCCGGTCGGTTTCGAGAACAAGCTCCGGGTTTAGGGGTTCTTCGTAGGGGTCGGAAATCCCGGTAAATTCTTTGATCTCGCCGCGAAGCGCCTTTTGATACATCCCCTTGACATCGCGCTGCATGCAGACTTCCAGGGGACACTTAACATACACTTCGATAAAATCGCCAATCTCCCGGCGCGCCTGTTCTCTCATCTCACGGTAGGGAGAAATAAAAGAGGTCAGCACGGCCACGCCGTTTCTGGTGAGCAGTTTAGCCACAAAGGTTACCCGCCGTATGTTTTCATTGCGGTCTTCTCTGGAAAAACCGAGGTCGCGGCAGAGGCTCTGACGCACCACATCGCCATCGAGCCTTTCCACCTTCAGGTGGTGAGCGCGCAGAATTTCAGCCACCCGGTCAGCCACCGCCGACTTTCCCGAACACGGCAGACCGGTGAACCAGACGGTGAATCCTTTCTGTTCTTCGCACATCATCGAGCTCCTTCAGTATTACGAATTTTTATTTTGTATTACTCAAAAAGCCCCGGTTAAGAATATTGCCGGCTATTCCAGCAGCCGACCCCGGAGCCCGGTAACTTTCGGTCCCTGGAGCAGGGCAAGTATCGTCGGTGCTATGTCGAGAATGCTGGCGTCAACCTGACGGCCACCTTTTTTCTCCGGATCGTAGAGGATATATATCCCGTCGTAATCATGGACAGCGTCATCCGGACCGGTGTCGTTTTCCTGAAGATAAAGCGTCCCGTACCCGACCGTCCCGGCGGATCTCCAGTAGAGGTCATCGAAATAAACCATCAGGTCCGGATATTCGCCGTTAAGTTCAGGATAATGCTCCTGCGGCTTTATGACGACAGTTTTCCACTCTTCTCCCTGAGGACCTCGAATGGCTTTTATCCTCTCTGCCAGTTCGTCCCTGCAGGTTTCATAATCTTCCGGCTTTATGATCCCCTGCGGCTCGCGTCCTTCGACGTTCAGAAAAATGCGGGCATAGTAGCCTCCCCAGCCCCAGGCCCGGGTGCGGCTCCAGTCAATTTTCAGGTTGTCAACATTTTCACCGGGTTTCGGCTGCTCGGTGATAACCAGATCTCCCTGCTCGATGAGCCAGTCGTTCACACAGAAAGCTCCCTTCATCCTTTTCGCTCCGTGGTCGGAAACCACCAGCACGGCTGTCCGGTCGTCGATCTTTTCCAGCAGGCGACCTATCCTTTCGTCCAGGTAACGATAATAATCATGTATAGCTGTCTCATAGGGATTGCCGGGCTCATAAAGATGGTGTTCCCGGTCCATGAATTTCCAGAAGGCGTGGTGAATGCGGTCAACGCCGATCTCCACAAACCAGAAAAGCTCCCAGGAGCGATCTTCCAGCAGGTATTCAATTACCCGGAAATGATTTTCGGTCATCTCATAAATCTCGGCCAGAACCCGCGAACGGTCTTCTGTGCGGAAGGTGACGTCAAACTTGAACGGCCCGAAGCGCTCTTCAATTTCCTGGCGGAGTTCGGCCGGGTAAGTATAAGCCTGCTCACTCGAGGGAGTTATGAAGCAGGAAATCAGCTTCCCCCGGACCGGTTTCGGAGGATAACTCGGCGGAACTCCCACCAGAATGCTTTCCCTTCCCTGCTCGCCGAGATAATCCCAGACGGTTTTTTCGCGCACGGCCGTGGAATTGGCGATCCACATTTTGTTGTATTCGTAGCCCCGCCGATGGCGAAAACCGTAAAGTCCGAGCTGGCCCGGGTCTTTACCGGTGGCCATCACCATCCAGGCCGGTATGGTTATCGGCGGGTCGCAGCTACTGAGTTTCCCGTGGAGACCGCCATCGATTAAACTTTTCAGATTCGGCAGGTCATCTACCCGGTCAAACACCAGAGCCGGAGCCGCGCAATCCAGACCTATGACCAGCAATCTTTTTTTCATAACGCCTCTCAATCGTTGAACGGATTTTCAAATGACAGAATTACCCTGGCCACTTCCGGTCTCATCAATTCCGGAGGCGGAATTTCACCCCTGGCCAGCAGATCCCGGATTTTCGTGCCGGAGAACTGAATATGTGAAGAAGCCTCGTGCGGGCAGGTCTTTTCGTTCTCTATCGAACCACACTTGCGGCAGTAGAAGAACGATTTGAAAAACAGCGGCACTATACCCAGGTCTGGAAATTCTTCAAATATTTCCTGAGCGGCATAGGGCGGATAATAATTGCCAACACCGGCATGGTCGCGGCCTATGATGATATGGGTACAGCCAAAGTTCTTTCTGATGATGGCGTGATGGATGGCTTCCCGGGGACCGGCATAGCGCATTTCCATCTTAAGAATAGCCATAACCGCCCTTTCCTTCAGATAATAATGCTTGATAAGCTCCTCGTAGGAAGCCAGGATGACCTCATCGCGGAAGTCGCCTTTTTTCTTGCGCCCGATGACCGGGTTGATAAACAGTCCGTCTGTAAAGGTAAGGGCAGCCTTCTGAACGTATTCATGACCGAGATGCGGGGTATTGCGGGTTTGAAAGCCGACGATTGTTTTCCAGCCTTTTTCCCGGAAAAGAACCCGGGTTTCTTTCGGAGACAGCCGGTAGCGGTCAAACGGAGTGGGTTCGAGTTCAAGCAGCTCCACCGGCCCTCCCAGCAAAACCTCTTTCATGGCCAGCACCCGGCTGACTCCCGGATGTGCCGGGTCGGTCGTGCCGTAAACTTTCCGGCTGAACTCTTCCCGGTTAAACTCATATTTCTCTTCCACGGTGAGCACCCCGACGGGCTTCAGCTGTTCGTTTTTCAGGATGATTTCCTGACCTTCTCTGATTCTGCCGGCGAGTTCCCTGTCGACATCCAGAACTATCGGTATGGCCCAGGGAAGGTCATTCGAAAGCCTCATGTGGTCAAGCACGCTGAGGAAATCCCGCTGATTGAGAAATCCCTCCAGCGGGGAATAAACTCCGGTGGCTATGTTTTCCAGGTCGGAAACCAGATCCGGGTCAAGAACAACCGAAACCATTTCCGCAGTTCTGGAAATGATTTCCTTCTTTTTTTCTTCGCTGGCCAGACGTTCAATCAGCCGGCCGCCATGTGGTGGTATCATCGTGGAACTCCTTTCAGAGTTATCAGGCGGGAATACCGTTCAGCTCCTCAATCGATATAACCCAGCGCTTTCAACCTCTCCTTGATTTTTTCTTCTTCATCAGGGCTGAAAACTTCTTTGTTTTCTTCTTCCCTGGCCAGGCTTTCCCGGAGAACCTTAGTCACATAACTCGAAACCGAGCTGAATTCGGTCCCTTTGATCTTTTCTTCGATTTTTTTATAGAGGGACGTGGGTATCGAAACCTGGGTAAATTCTTTTTCCATCATTCCTCCTGAGAGAATTTTATATACCAGAAGCGTAGTTTTTTCAACCTGTTAAGCCAGAAATATGCTTTTCTCGACCCGGCGCCTTGAAAGAAGATGCCATACCTGCCGCTATGACCGCTTATTCGACAATTACAACCTGCCGAAACTCTACTCCGGAGATTATCACTCGAGCTGTAACCGTCAGCCTAATCTGAAGCCGGTTGCCCTCCCCGGAAGGTCAGCTGCCAGCCTTTACTCTGTTTTCAGCCACTCCGTCCGCCCTCCAGGCCGGGTTCTCCTTACTTGACAAAGAATTTTATCCGTGATTAAATTTTTATACCTCTATGAGTATTTGAAATTCATGAAAAGGAGAATTCTGACCAGTCCTTAAAATGGAAAAAATTTCCCACCCGTACGTTCGCCGCGTTTCCTTTTTCGGAGTCCTCGATAAAAACCTGAAAAAACTCGAAAGTCGACTGGGTGTAACTCTGTCGGTTCGCGGGGATAAGCTCATTCTGAATGGCGACGCCGAAAGAGTCCAGTTCGCCAGAAAATATTTTGAGAAAATTCAGGAACTCGAAGACAAAGGATATACCCTGCGGGAAGAAGACTTCCACATCGCCCTCGACCTCATGGAAGAGAATCCAGGTCAGCTGGAAGAGTATGCTCCGGCAGAACCGATCTATCTCCAGAGGAAATCGGTAGCCCCTAAAAGCTTGAACCAGCAGGCCTACATGAAAGCCATCAAAGAATACGACCTGGTTTTTGGCATCGGTCCGGCCGGAACCGGAAAGACTTACCTGGCTATGGCCATGGCCCTTTCCTACCTCCAGAGCAAGCAGGTGAACCGGATTATCCTGACCAGACCGGCGGTAGAAGCTGGAGAGAGGCTCGGCTTTCTTCCCGGAGACCTGGTGCAGAAGATAAACCCATATCTCAGACCGCTCTATGACGCTCTTTATGACCTGACACCTCATGAACAGGCAAACCGGCTGGTGGAAAGGGGGATCATTGAAATCGCTCCTCTGGCTTATATGCGCGGGCGAACGCTGAACAGCGCCTTCATCATTCTGGACGAAGCCCAGAACACCACGCGGGAACAGATGAAGATGATCCTCACCCGTCTTGGTTTTGACTCGAAACTTGTGATCACAGCCGACATCACTCAGATTGACCTACCCCAGCCGAGGAAGTCCGGCGTTCTGCAGGCCATTAAAATCCTGTCCTCAATCAAAGAAATTGCCTTCATCTACTTCAACGAAAAAGACGTTGTGCGCCATCCGCTCGTCGGGAAGATAATAAAAGCCTACGCCAGGGCTGAATCCAGCACAGTTTAAAAGACGATGAAAACCCTCCAGTTCCGCCAGTTTCGTCTTTTCAAGAGCGACGAGATACTGCCCTGGCGGAAAAAACTGGAAAACGGAAAGCCGGAAAAAGTTCCCTCCCTGAAAAAAATTCTCCAGCATCCTCTTCTTTACATAATATTTTTTGCAGCTGTAATAGCTTTCCTCACCTCCTATTTCCCGGCCAGGCCGCTGCCGGCCATAAAGGTCGGGGAAATAGCCACCAGAGACATCATCAGCCCGATTACCATAACTATTGAGGACCGCCAGGCCACAGAAGAGAGACGGGAGAGAGCCGAAGCAAATATACCTCCGGTTTACTCCTATAACCTTAAAATCATCGATGCCGTCCGTGAAAAAATAAAACAATTCTTCGAAATGGCGCGAGCCTGGCAGAGCTCCTCCGTAAGCTCCAGCCTCAAGGACCTGCAAAACAATCTATCAGAATATCTGGGAATCGACCTGGATGAAGCTACTCTGAATCAGCTGGCGAGACAGAAATTTTCATCCGAGCTCGAAGAGCTGCTGGTGGAAATTCTGACCCCGCTTTTATCTAAGGAAATAGTCCTTTCCCGCAGTCTGTTCAACCATGGAGAAGCGGAAAAAGGCCTGCTGGTCATCAAAGGTAAAGAAGAGAAGCTCCTGAAAGCGGCCGAAGTTCTCGACCTGAAAGAAGCCAGGGCCTTTCTCAACGCAGAGATTAATTCACTGGAAATTCCATCCCGGCAGAGAAATATACTTAAAACTTTAGCGCCGGCTTTTATTGTTCCTACCATCAATTACGATGCCCAGGAAACCGAAATCAGGCGATTGAAAGCCAGAAACCAGGTCGAGCCGGTCTTCTACACCATAAAAAAAGGGAAAGTCCTCATAAGAAAGGGAGATGAAGCCACCCTTTCGGTCATAGAGCAAATTTCTATAATAAATCAGCAGATAAGCAACCAGGCCCACTGGCTGGTGCAGTTTTTCGGCCTGCTATTCCTGTATGCCGTCATCTTCTTTTTCATCTGGAATTTTTTAGAGTGGCTGGCAGCAGTCGAGAAAAAATTGAACCTGCTGCAGATGATCGGCTTTTCGCTTCTTCTGAGTTTCGTCATTTACAAAGCGAGTTTATTCGTGGCCGAAGCTATTAGCACCTCGCTTTCCATCATTAACGTTAACAAAGATTCGCTGACCTATGGTTTTCCGTTCCAGTTTGCCACTTTTATTTTTGCCCTGCTAACCCGCCAGGAAATCGCAGTCATCTACTGCGTTTTAAACAGCCTGATGGCCGGTTATCTGCTCGGCGGTGACTACTTCACCGGAATATACGTCCTGCTGGGAGGAATCGCAGCCATCTACGGACTGAGGTATTATCTGGCCTCGAGCCGTAATTCCATCCTGAAGGCCGGACTTATGGTTCTGGCGCCGTTTCAGGTTATTCTGGTTCTGCTTACCTACCTGATCCGTCAGTCCTTTCCTGAGTTTTCCAACATGTCGGCCGAGCTGTTGTCGGCAGCGGCCGGCGGATTGCTCAGCGCGGCTCTCGCTTTTGTTCTGCTTCCACCTTTTGAAAGCCTTTTCGGCTTTGTCACTGACACCAAATTGCATGAACTGACCAATTCCGACCTGCCGATATTCCGGCAGCTGGCCCTGGAAGCTCCGGGCACTTACCATCATTCGCTGATCGTCTCCACCTTAGCCGAAAAAGCTGCGGAAAAGATAAACGCCAATTCGCTTCTGGTCAAAGCGGGCGGACTCTATCACGATATCGGAAAGATGAAGAGGCCCGAGTACTTCAGCGAAAACCAGACTTCGCGGGAAGATGTTCACCGCGAGCTCACTCCATCCCTGAGCACTCTGGTGATTATAAATCACGTTAAGGACGGCATAGACCTGGCCAGAAAATTAAAACTGCCCCAGCCTCTCATCGACCTGATTGCCCAGCACCACGGGACTTCGATCGTTCGATATTTCTACCATAAAGCCAAACAAAAATATGACCCGGAACTGCATAAAATAGAAGCTGAAGATTTTCGTTATCCCGGGCCCACTCCCAGAAGCAAAGAAGCCGGTCTGCTTCTGCTGGCTGACTCGGTGGAAGCGGCAGCCAGAAGCCTCAACAACCCGACCAGACAGAACCTCAAGAGGGTGATAACCGAGATATTTAACACCCATATCCAGGACGGCCAGCTTGACGACTGCACCTTTACCCTGAAAGACCTTCGGGTGATTGCCAATTCCTTTCTGATCACTCTGGACGCCATTTATCACCCCAGGCCTAAGTATCCCGGTTTTGATTTTGAAAAACAAGCAGAAAAGAAAGAAGAAGGAAAAAAGAAAAATGGTCGTAATAATAAACAAACTGAAGAAGAACCCGGTCCCGCTAAACAGACTTAAACAGCTGCTGGAAAAGCTCTGCCGCAGTTACCGGGTTCAGCGAGCTGAAGTGGTTCTGACCCTGGTTGGCCGCCGGGCTATCCATTCTTTAAACCGCCGGTACCGGCGCAAGGACAGGCCGACCGATGTGTTGAGTTTCCCGATCGGAGAAAAAGGCCCTGACGGCAAATTTTATCTTGGAGACATAATCATCTGTCCGGAAGTGGCCAGAAAACAGGCCCGAAAGCAGGGGCACTCTCTTCTGCGAGAAATGGAGATACTGACCATCCACGGGTTCCTTCACCTGCTGGGGTTTGAGCATTATAAAGGTATGGAGGAAGAAGAGGCCCGGATCAGACCGCGCTTTTTGAAAAACTACAGTGCGGATAATCGGTGATGGTCATGTCTGGCTCTGAAGCTCTGCTTTCCCTCCTGATCTTGAGTTTCATCCTGACCTTTATACTATCCGTTCTCAACATTATTTTTTCCACCTATTCGAGAATAGGTTTTTCCCGGCTGCTGGACGAAAAAAACCCTCTGAAGGATGAGATTCTCGACCGCTATGACGAATTCAGGATTACCATCGAATTCGGACGGATCATTTTCCTTCTGATGTTCGTCATGCTGCTCCAGCGGAACTGGCCGCTGCTCTACCAAAAGCCATTTCTTTTCTTCCTTGTCATTTTTACCTGCTACTTTCTGCTGTTTGATTATCTGCCAAGACTTTTTCTGCTGGTGATAAAAGAAAACCACCTTAAATTTTTCCTGCCGGTGCTGGTGCCCTTAAAATTCCTGCTTTTCCCGTTTCTCATCGTGCCACAAATATTCCTCAAAAGAGAAGAAGAACGGCAGGCTGCCACCCGGGCGCATGAAGCCAGTGATGAGGAAATAGAGACCTTTATAGATGAAGCCACAGAAGAAGGAATCATCGAAAAAGACGAGGACGAACTGCTTCGCGGTGTGGTGGAATTTGGCGATCGGCAGGTCAGAGAAATAATGACCCCCAGAAGCCGGATGGTGGCTGTGAGTCTGGATATTACCGTTCGTGAATTGAAGGAAATTTTTATCCGGGAGAAATATTCTCGCATCCCTGTTTACCGGGAGCGGCTGGACAACATTGCCGGGATGGTCATGGCGAAGGATCTGCTGGAATTCACTGACGGCACGCAATCCGAAAGAAAGATCGATTTTCTGCTTAGACCGGCGCTTTTTGTTCCTGAAACCATGCCGGTGAAAAAGCTTCTTTCGGAATTCAAAAAGAACAGGCAGAAACTGGCCATCGTCATCGATGAGTACGGGGGAGTTTCCGGATTGGTGACCATGGAGGACGTTCTGGAGGAAATTGTCGGGGAGATCCAGGACGAATATGACACGGAAGAACCGCAGATAGTGGTGGAAAAACCCGATTCCTACCTGGTGCCCGGGGAGACCGAAGTGGAAGAGCTGGAGGAAGTCCTCGGTTGCGAACTTTCAGAGGAGAATTTTCAGACGGTAAACGGGTTGCTGCAACAGCACCTCGGACGTCTGCCCCAGCCCGGGGAAAAGCTCGAGCTGGCCAACCTCGAATTTGAAATTTTAGAGGTGGATGAGCGCAGCATCCAGAAAGTCCGCCTCACCCGCAAGCCAGCCGAAAGCAACCAGAAAGGAGAAGAATAAGTTGCCCAGAAAAAAAACAAGCCAGAAAGCCAGGCCGTACCGAACAGGATATGTAGCTTTAATCGGACGCCCGAACACCGGGAAATCCACGCTTCTGAACAGCCTGATCGGCCGGAAAGTGGCCATCGTTTCCGACAAGCCGCAAACCACCCGGGTGAGCATTCTCGGAATAAAAACTACCGAACGGGGACAGATCATCTTTATCGACAATCCGGGCGTGCACAAGCCGCTCCATCTTATGAACCGCCGGATGATGAATTACGTTTATTCCTCCCTGGAAATGGCCGACCTGGTGCTGCTGATGATCGACGCCACCAGAAAATTCGGGCATGGCGATCAGTACGTCCTGGACATGCTGAAAAAGATCACCAGACCGATATTCCTGCTGATCAACAAAGTGGACCTGGTAAAGAAGGAAAGCATACTGCCGATGATCGACAGCTACAAGGACCTTCTGCCGTTCAAGGAGATTGTGCCCATTTCGGCTTTAAAGGGTGACAACCTCGACCGGCTGGAGAAGCTGATTTACGATTACCTGCCGGAAGCCGAAAAAATTTACTCCGACGAAGAGATTTCTGACCAGTCAGAAAAATTTCTTCTTTCAGAAATAATACGCGAAAAAATACTCAACCACGTGGAAGAAGAGCTTCCCTACACCACGGCGGTGATCATCCGCTCGATTGAAAAGAGCGAACTCCCGGCCCGGCCGGCCAGCGGACGAAAACCCTCGCTCCCGCCTCGCCCACTGGTGAGAATTCAGGCGGAAATTCTGGTGGAAAAAGAAAATCACAAAGGAATCATCATCGGCAAAAAGGGCAGCATGCTGAAAACCATCGGCAGCGAAGCCCGGCAGGAAATGGAAGAAATACTTAAAAGCAAGGTGTTTCTTGAAATCAGCGTGCGGGTGAGGGAAAGATGGCGCGACTCGGAGGAAATTCTTGACCTGATCGAAGAACAGAAAAGCTGACCCTTTTATTGCTGTCATATTCCTGAAATCGCCATATACCTGAAATCTCTGACTGATGCCTCAAACCTTCCCTGAATTAATCTTCCCTCTCGCCCGGTAATGTTTCGCATTGTCTTTTCCCGGGCAAGCTATTAAGCTGCATTTAACATAATAAAAGCGAGCCGGCGATCTCTACAGCTATTATCTACAGCGTTCAAATGAACGGGATAAGAGCCGACAGAGAATCAGCAACAACGTACTGGCTTGATAGCGGCCGGCCTCACCTGCGTTTTTTCTTCCGATTTCATTCTGGTCCAAAAGAGAGTCAGGAAGGTTCGGCTTTTAGAAAAGGGTGGCACGGCGTGTCTCCGAACCGCGCGCAGCGGAAGGGGTTCCCCACGGTGGGATGGGTGGAGCGAGGACGGGAGGAGGCGCGCCGTGACAGGACCCTTCCAGGATAAGAGCCGACCGAGGATCAGCAGATACGTAGTTGCTTTCTCTTCCGATTTCAATACAGGCCGTTATGGATTTCAGGATAGAGCGCGCGGCAACAGAACCTTCCACCTGCCGGCCGGTATTATTGACAATTCAGCGGTTTGATGAGAAAATTTTAATCCGTTCGCGGTGAGTGTAGCTCAAGGGTTAGAGCACCGGACTGTGGATCCGGTGGTTGGGGGTTCGAATCCCCTCACTCACCCCATTTACTCTCTGCTATCCCCGGAATTTCTCCCCCGACCGGATTAATTACTCATCGCTTGCTGATACCAGGCAAGATAAAGTTCAGAGCCACTGAATTAAAGAATCAAAAAGATATTCCGGCCATCACGGCCAGGCTTCTGTTTTTAATATAATCCACTTCAAAGCCGCTCAGGGCGACACTGGTGAGGCCCAGGTGATAACGCACCTCAAGAAGAAATTTAATCGGTCTTAAATCATACTCCACCCCGGCACCGAAAACGGCCGCCAGTTCTCCCTTTCTGAAATAATCCCTTGAATCAACTTCATCCACTTTTTTCCCGTCAAGGTCATATACCGCTGAAAAAGCCCGGCTTAGATACCCACAGGATGGTCCGGCAAAGATAACCGGCCTGAACTGGTGAAAGGACACTCCTGACCATCTCAACAGAAGAATCGCCTCCAGATAATCATGCTGCCAGTGAACATTGTAAAAGCCGTAATCTATGTAGGCTTGGTACTGTGTTCCGCGGCGCGCATACATAAACTCCACCTGAAGGTCGAATGACCCGAGCGGCAGGTCAAAAAAGATTCCGCCGCAGGGACCGGTCAGAGTCCTGAAGGCTGAAACTTCGAAAGGCTTCGGAGACACAGAAATGCGGGCCAAGTTAACTCCCCCCTTAACTCCGAAAGAAATCCTGGCGGCGGATAACCGCGAAAAGGACGGGACCAAAATCAGCAGCACACAAACTGAAAGAAATTTTTTCAAAGCACCATCCTTTGCTGAGTGCTTTTACATTATATGACCGATTGAATTTTCAATCCAGCTAAAATGTTTCCGCCCTTCAGAAAACTTCGCTATCATCCGCGCCCCGCTCTTACGACAGAGATCAATCGCACTGTTTTAATCACAAGGAAAAACAAATGGCACTAGAAAAATTCCTGGCAGAAATTCAGGCAACTATTTTTGCCGGTTTCAGATTCGAAGATTGAGAATTCTCTGAAAGAGGCCCGACCTTAAAAAAAACGCTGGCAGCAGCAGTCTGAAAAAAAGATAATAGAAAGGACAGAGGAGGAGGACGGCCATGAACTTAAAACCTCAGCCAGAAAGCCAGAAATCTATCAGGCTAATTAACAACCGAGCAGCCTTAAGTCTGCTGCTCTTATTCCTGATTCTTTCGGTGGCTTCCGCCGCTTCGCCTGCCCGGCCGGAGCCGGAAGACAGGATCACTTCGCCCGAAACCTTCTTCGGTTTTCAGCCCGGAGCCGACCGAAAAATCGCCCGCTGGGACAGAATCGTCGATTATTTTTATCTTCTGGAGGAAGAAAGCCCGAAGATCAAAGTAATAAACATGGGTCCATCCACCATGGGACATCCTTTTCTTCTGGTGATCATCTCCTCGCCGGAAAACCTTAAAAATCTGGATACCATCAAAGAAATAAACCGAAAAATTTCCGACCCGCGAAATGTCCCTCCGGAAGAAATTCCAGAACTCATCGCGCGCGGACGGGCGATCATCTGCCAGTCGATGAGTCTTCACGCCACGGAAATCGGCGGCACCCAGATGGCTCCTGAACTCGCATATGAGCTTCTGTCCGGCAGCGACCCGGAAACGGAAAAAATTCTCGAGAACGTCGTCTTCCTGATGATCCCCTGCTTCAACCCGGATGGGCAGGTCATGGTAACCGACTGGTACTACAGAACGCTCGGAACGGAATATGAAGGTTCTTCGCTCCCTTATCTCTATCATAAATATGCCGGCCACGATAACAACCGCGACGGAGAATTCCTCAACCTTCAGGAATCCCTCTACGCTGCCCGCATCCTTTATCGGGAATGGAATCCGCAGGCTTACGTCGACCATCATCATATGGGAAGTTATGGTCCCCGTCTTTACATCCCGCCGTACTGCGAACCAATCCGCCCTCATGCCGACCCGCTCATCTGGCGCGAGCTCGCCTGGTTTGGAAGTCACATGGCTTACCGGCTGGAAGAAGCGGGGAAAACCGGGGTTATCAACGATGCCATTTTCCCGGGCTGGGGTCATTTCGGCTGGCACTGGATTACTCCATTCCATAACATTGCCGGAATGCTGACGGAATCGGCCAGCGCCCGGCTGGCAACGCCGCTTTTCATCCATCCGGACCAGCTCCGCGGGGAATCTCGGGGGTTTCCTGCCTACGAACCTCAGACAAACTTTCCCCATCCCTGGGAAGGAGGCTGGTGGCGCCTGCGAGACATAGTTGAGCAGCAGAAAATTGCCGCCCGTCATCGCGAAACTCTTCTCCGCAACGCCTACCTTAAAGCTATAAGACAGATTGAACGAGGCGCCTCAGAAAAACCTGGAGCGCTGATAATTCCGGTTGACCAGCACGACCGACTGACGGCTATAAAAATGATCAACACGCTGCTGCTGAGCGGAATTGAGATTCACTGTCTGACCGCCGACCTTCGCGCTGACGGTGTAATCTACCCGGCTGGATCCTTCGTCATCAACAAGGCTCAACCGAAGCGCGGTCTGATTAAAAACCTGCTCGAAAGGACGTTATATCCGGATAATTACTGGACTCGTTCTTCCGACGGCCGCCCGCTCCGCCCATACGACCTGGCCACCCATACCATGGCTGAGTTTATGGGCGTGCGGGTGGAACCACTGACTGATTTTCCGAAAGAAGGCCTGGAGGTAATAACTCAACCGATAAAACCGGAAGGAAAAATTTTTTCCGGAACGGCCGGTTACCGCCTTGACGGACGTCTCAACGATTCGTTCCGGGCGGTCAGTCTGCTGCTCAGCAAAAAAATTAAAATCTTCAGGGCCGACATAGATAAAGAAGATTTTAACTGCGGCGATTTCCTGATTCCGCAGGCTCCGCTTTCATTGCTTCAGGAAGTGGCCGCCGAAACCGGCGTTGATTTTCTCCCGCTGAAAAACATGCCGGCCAGCGGCTTTCATGAAGTTCGCAGGTTGAGGGTCGGGCTTTACCAGCGTTTTTACGGCGGCAACATGGATGAAGGCTGGACCCGGCTTCTTCTGGAAAAATTCGACCTGCCATACGTCACCATAATGGATGCCGACATAAGAAGCGGCTCTCTTCCGTCAAAAATAGACCTTTTAATTCTGCCAGCCGATACGCCTGCGATAATCATGGGTGAAGCCGGCGGTGAATTTCGCCGTCAGGAAAACTTCCCGCCAGAATACCGGAGCGGTCTGGGGAAAGAAGGACTGGAGAAACTCAAGGAATTTGTCAGCCGTGGCGGAGCCCTGGTTTGCCTGGGCGCTTCCTGCAACCTGGCCATCGAAAAATTCGGGTTACAGCTTAAAAACTCGGTGACAGGACTCGATTCGCGAGAATTCTTCTGTCCGGGATCAACCCTGAAAGTTTCCTTCGACCGTCATAACCCTCTCGCCTACGGGCTTCCGGAAAAAGGGCTGGCTCTATTTTACGACAGTCCAGCTTTTGACCTGCTCCCCGGCCAGGAGAGCGAAAAATATCGGGTTGTGGTCAGATATGAGGGGCGAGAACTTCTCCAGAGCGGCTGGCTCATCGGCGAAAAACACCTGAGCAAAAAGGCAGCCATGGTGGAAGCAGTCTACGGCCGGGGACAGATCATACTGATAGGGTTGAGAGCTCAGCACCGGGCTCAAACCCACGGGACTTTCAAACTGCTTTTCAACACGATCATCCGGTAGCCGGCAATTTCAATCATCGTCCTGGATCAGGGTGACAGCCCATTCCGGGTAGGGTTCCTGCGAACCCCGGACTGAATGCCAGATAATCCGGTTAAGAACTGTCTCCGGGCAGGCGTCAATCCTGGTGAAGTTCAATCTGGCGGAGATGAGGGCATTTTTTCTCAACGTCCGGTCGCTGATTTTCGCCGGCTCCGGGTTTAATTCATCCAACCGAATACGATTGGGCACAGCGGTAAAAGGCCGGAAATCAGGGTTTTCGGTAAAACATTCGAACATCGGCCTGGCGGCCGCATCGAACTGATTCATCGGCGGAAGTCCTAGGATCTGCTCTATTGTGCGCAAAATACTGGTCGTATTATACTGAACGCTGATTACCTCTCCCCTTTTCACATAAGGACCGGCCAGGTAAGCGGTCGTCCGGTAACCACTAACATGGTCAAACCCATTCTGGGGATCGTCCTCGATGGCCATAATCAGCATCTCTTTCCAGAAAATGCTGTGGCTGAAAGCCTCGACAATCTGACCGAAGGCCAGGTCGTTGTCGGCCACGGCTGCTCGCGGGGTGGGCATCCCCGGCTTCGTGCCGCTCGTATGGTCGTTCGGAAGACAGATCAACACCAGCCGGGGCATTTCTCCTTTTTCTTCCCATTCCTTAATTTTTCTCCTGATGAAACGGGCGCGCCAGACATCAGGAACTTCCATACTCCAGCCGACATAATCGGTTGAGGTGAAGCTGGCAATAGAGGGAATTCCTGGCTGACTGCCAATCCTGACCTCCCCTTTTTCGTAAAGGTATTCATGCCAGAAATCCAGCCAGCCGGGCGAACCCGGTCGTTTAGGGTCGGCCCAGCCGATGTCGGGCATGGCAAACTCCCCGAAATTCCAGATGCTTATGCCGTGTTTTAAACAGTTGTCCCAGATAAAACCGGTTGGCGCGTAAGCCAGAGCGTCCACCTCATCAGGTCCCATGCCGTCCGGATAGCTTCTCGGCCAGCCGGCAAAGGACTTTTCTAAGTAATCGGTTCCGAAAGCGGTCGTCGACCATTGATGGCCGTCGGCGCTCAGGATACCGCTGCAGTAAGTGTTATCGAGAAGGACAAAATCCCTGACCAGACGGTGCTGATTTGGAGTAACTTCTTCACCGAAAATACAGAGCGATGGATTTCCGTTTCCTTCCGGCACGTCTCCAAGAATCTGATCATAGGTGCGGTTTTCTTTTATTATGTAGACAACATACTTGATGAGAGAAGGCTCCCCTATCCTTTCCGGAACCGGCTTCGGCCGGGTCCGGGGTCTTGGTTTTTCCAGAGCCTCGACGATCCTTTCCCGATGAAAATTTCTGAAAACCGCCTCGGTCAACTGTCGCAGTTCCTTCTTGCCGGGAAGATTAAAAACCGAAATTGAACCATAATACTGATGGCTGTTAAAACCGGTAAGTCCGCTGGATTCGTCCGTTCGGGGCCTGTCCGGCAAACCTTTGAGATTAGCCACCCACACGCGCCTGTTGTTTCTATCCCAGGCAAGACCTGCCGGAAACCAGCCAGCTGGAATTAAACCTTTCAGCTGAGATTTTTTCTTTTCCGGGCGGAATTCTATGACCGCGACCGCATTCTGAGTACCGTTGGCCGCCAGGAGCGTCCGGCCATCAGGGAGAAAGCAGAGGGCGTTGGGTGACGCCCCGAACAGGTCGGCCGGACTGCGTTTAACCCAGATCGTTTCCACCACCTGATTGGTTAAAGTATCTATCACGCTCAGGTTGTCAGAGGCGGCATTGGCACACACCAGATAGCGTCCGGAAGGCGAAAGCGCCAGAGCCGAAGAGTGCAGATGCACCAGGATTTCTTTAAGCGTGTGCCCGGTCTTCAGGTCAATGACAGAAACCGAGCCCTCACAGGCGATGAATTTTTCCGGGTCGACACGAACCTCCATTCCTCTACCGGCGGGTCCGGTGAGGTCGCCCGGAGCTGGACGTCTCCCTCCCCAGTTGCTGACGTAGGCCAGATCGCCTTTAATAATAACATCGTAAGGAGCAACCCCTACCGGGAAACTGCGCAGAAGGCGACCGCTTGATATTTCTATTTCCAGCAACTGGTTGGAAAGGTTGCCGCAAACATAAAGCTTCTTCCCGTCCTGGCTGAAGGCCAGCCCGGCCGGAATTTCTTCTTTTCTCCTGGGAGCGCTGGCCGGCGGGAGAGGAATTGTGTGGGAAGGTTTAACCTGGCCATCGGAAGAAATGGAGAAAACCTTCAGGCTGCCGTTCACATTGCTCATATAAATTTGCGTTCCATCCGGAGAGAAAATCAGGCCGGCATAGCTCATCTGACCGCTGGTATCAGGCTCGATTATTTTTTCCGAGAGGCTTTCCGACAGCGGCCGATTCAAGTTTTCAGCGGGGAGGGATACTTTCTGAAGAATTTTCAGGTCAACCGGATCTATAATCAGAAGTTCGCTGCTTTTGCCAGAAACCGCCACCAGCTTTCCATCGGGAGAAATGGCCATACCCAGCGGCCTGAGGCCAGGTAGCTGAATCTGTTTTCCATAAGGCTCAACCGTCTGGTTAACGGGAAGGATCATCCGGCCGGAAAATTCAACCCCAACTTTTTCTTCCGTTCCTGACAATTCTTTATGCCGGTTGCAGGCTGGGAAAAGAAGAACTGTTATTGCCAGAATAAGAATAAAAAAGAGTCTGACCCCAACCAGCTGCCTGAAATTGGTGACTCCAGCCATTATCTTCCTGCCATTGCCGGATTCTTTTCTCTGTGACGCTATCATGCTTGCCTCGCTTTTTCGATTAATCCAGAACAATGCTATTAAACGTTTCTCACTAAAGTCAATTAAATTTAACTGAGGCCTTAAGGAAGATTCAAAATATTCTTAAAAGACAGATTTTAATTAAAGCTCGTCGATTCAATCCGCTGAAATTCTAAGGAATAAAATAAGAGGCACAGCTATCAGCAACACAAAATCGGACGCAGGTTTGGGACGTTCACAGATACATGGTATCCAGGCAGGGGGAAAAGTTTTTGATAGAGGTCGGTGAGTTTTTCGAGCTGGATTACGGGAAAGAGGGCCACCTGTTTTGAGATCTGCA